>ERZ1643247.47-NODE-47-length-169162-cov-7.477822_pt1 | contig 169162 bp, 154 predicted proteins | sample MGYA00579264_ERZ1643247 | MGnify/ENA primary metagenome ERZ1643247 (study PRJEB29033, sample SAMEA4952262) | chicken gut metagenome | biome: Broiler Chicken; feature: Gastrointestinal Tract; material: Caecum | place: Ireland | collected 2018 | study: Broiler... | reverse complement strand
GGCAGGATAAGGACGGACAAAGGCATTTCGGTTACAGTTGCTATTCGCGTTTTAACAACGGCAGTGCGGAGAAGCGGCAGGAACTCGGGCTCGATACCGAGGGGTATTGCGACATGCCTTCCGTGAACGAAACCAAACTCGACGTCATGGCGGCGGTGCTGTTCGACACCATTATGGAAGATAAAGAGGACGTGATCGAAGAGGCGGTAAAGACGCTGAATGAAACGCTCAAAGAAATTCGGACGGAGAGCAAGCGCGATTTTTCGGGATACCAAATGCGGATTGAAAAGGCGGAAAAGAAACTGGATACTCTTCTTGCCATGCGGGCGGACGGGGAGATCAGTAAGGAAGAATACGTTCGGGTAAAGGCGAGATGCGATCAGGAGATCAAGGAACTGAAAAACGCCATGCTCGCAAGTGCGCAGGATCACCCGAAAGAAGAGAGTATCGACATGGATTACGTCCGCGACTTGCTCGGAAGGCTCACCGTAAACGAAAACGGAAAGGCGGACAAAGACGTGCTGACGGAGTTTGTCGATACCGTTACGGTAGAGAAGGACAATATCTTCCTGTGGGGCCTGTGGCTCAGGAACAAGCCGACGTATTTCAGGATGACAACGGAAGGGCGCGGAAAGAAAATGACGGCGCGTTGCGAAGAGGGGGAAACGTCCCCGAAAAGCAACGCTCCGCCCCCGAAATGGGGTAAAAATGGCCGTTTGCTCTCCGCAGGCTGTAGCCGGGACAGGCGAATATCAAAAATCCCCGCAAATAATAGTGCGGATCAAAAAAAGGAACCTGTTTAACACAGGTTCTTTTTTTTGTAACTTTATGGTCGCCGCTCCCGCAAGGACTTTATATGGATAAAAGCGATATCGCCGGGAGAAAAACGTTGGCGTCTACGACAAAACAGGCTGTATTATTCGTGCAAAAAAAGACAGTGCGGAGAGTTCGAATCGCTGCCTCTTAGGCATACTTTCGCCCCTTTCCGTTCGAACCCTCGGAACATCGCAAAATGCAGCCGAAAATGCCTGTTAGTATGCAAAAATTTCGATATATATAAGAAAAACTACTAAATTACAAAGAAAAAATCCCAAACCGGACTTATGTTCGATTTAGGATTTGTTTGGCGGGCAAGTGGTAATTGCGTCCGAACCCTTTTAGCATTATTTACAGCATTTTTCGTATCGTCCACGGTAAGCGTTTCTATGTCTTTTCCACCGCGTAGGTTAAAATATATAACCGTGTTATCATCGCTGATAAACACTTGGCTTACAAGGTGGTCTATTATTTGCTTTTGATAGTCTTTGTCGTTTACATCACCTTTCAGTATTTCTTCGATGAATGTCAACAAATCTTGTTTCGTAATTTTATAGCCACGTTCTATTTCAAGTTGAGCCTTTTGCGTTTTGAGGTTATTTAACAAAACTTCGTATTCAGCCATTTTGTCCTCGATAGAATTACGGAGCAACGCGCCTTTTGCATTGATATATGCTTCGGTAAGTTTCGACGCCTCTTTTCTTATCGATGAAATTTTCGCCGTAATACTTTTTATGTTTTGCTCATCGGTACGCTTATCGTAATAAGTAAGAACGTCGTTTACAGCAGTTTCGGCATTTTCCCGATTGCTCAAAAAATCTCTTACGCAAGTTGTAACATATAATTCGAGATTCTCTTTATGCTCGCGGGATTTATCGCACTCGTGTTTCCTACGCTTTTTGCAGGTGTAATAATAGTGCATATTTCCGTGTCTGTCTTTTCCGCTGTCGGCGACCATTCCGGTTCCGCAATGACCGCAAAACAATTTGCCCGTAAGCAGATAAGGTATGCGAGCGGTTTCTTGTCCGCCGAGCGTATATCTGTTTTTAGCAAGTTTTTCCTGTACGGCATTGAACGTTTCTTTGTCTATAATCTGCGGATACATATTGTTACAGACTCTTCCGCCAAAAGTAAATTCTCCTGTATACTTCGGGTTTACTATGTATTTATCGAAAGTCTTTCCGACAATTTTTTTACCGCGTACCCGATAGCCCTTCTCGTTGAGCATTTGGGCTATATCTTTTTTTGTATAGCCGTTTTTGTAATAATCGAAAACAAGACGTATAATCTTTGCCTCTTCTTCGTCAATAACGACTTTCTTAATATATTTATTAGGTTTACCGGGGATAGGTTCGTTGACTAATTTATATCCGAAAATAACAGTACCGCCGCAGAAGTGTCCGTTGGCTATGCTCGTATCGATTCCGTCACGGACACGTTTGGAAAGTCGTTTACTGTATTTTTCGGCGTTCCATTCCAAAAACATTTCGTAGAATTCGCCGCCCTCGTCCTCGGCAATAGGCTCTAACGCAGATATAACTTTAATGCCGTTTTCTTTAAGCATTTCTTTGTATAAAATGCTGTCGCGACGATTTCTCGCAAAGCGGTCAAACATATACACGACGATATACTGAAACGCTCCGCTTTTGGCGTCGGCAATCATACGCTGAAATGCAGGGCGAGCGTCGTTTGTTCCGGTACGAGCCTTATCCGAGTAAACGTTTACGATTTTAATATTATTCTTTTCCGCGCATTCTTTGCAAATGCGAACTTGCGCCTCTATGCTTTGTTCATTTTGTCCGTGAGAACTGAAACGCGCGTAGATAACTCCCGTATCCATTGTTTTTCCTCCGAGAAGAAATTTATTTTTTCGACAAACGAACTATCGGGAAACGTCGGAACAGTCAAGGAATAAGTAGAAAATATTGCCGTATAAGTCGATTAACTCATAATTTTCAGCGATATTTTATACCCTTGACGGAGCCGACTTTTTCCGATACCATAGCTACCCAAAAAATAATAACGTATGTGTTTTTTACGTACCGGATTTAAGAATATTTATATATCCCGTGTACTCAAAAACTCTGTCACGCGCCTTTGTGGTCGTTTCATTTAATATGCCGACTTCAACCATCTTTTTGACTGCACCTGATACGCCGTTATACGACAAACCGAGTGCGGTTGCGGCTCCGCCGATAGAGATAATCGGGTGTTCCTTGATATAATCAAAAACCTTTGAAACCGTTTCGGTTTTCTTGACAAGTTTTTCTTCATCCGACTTGATAAGCGAATTTATACTTTCGATTGTCTTGATACCGTCGTCGCAAGTTTCGATTATTCCGTGCAAAAAAAATTTTATCCACTGTTCGTAATTACCTTTGGTGCGGACTTCGCTCAATCTGTCGTAGCATTCGATACGATTTGTTTTAAGATACAGCGATAAATACAATACGGGGCGACGAAGTATTCCGTCGGCAAGCAACATCAAAGTGACAAGCATTCTTCCGACGCGACCGTTGCCGTCCAAAAACGGGTGAATTGTTTCAAATTGATAATGCACGAGCGCAGTTTTCAGCAAAATATCCATGTCGTAGTCGTTTATAAACTTTTCGAGATCGCTCATTGCGGTTTGCATATCTTCCACTGTCGGCGGAACGTATCTTGCAGTTTGCAAATTGCTGTTTGACGAGCCTATCCAGTTCTGACTGCGACGAAATTCTCCGGGATTTTTCTCTTGTCCGCGAACGCCTTGCATTAAAACCCTATGAGTATCGCACAAAAGGCGGTTGCACACAGGCAATTCTTTCATTCTTTTAATAGCATAGTTGAGTGCGTTTACATAATTAACTACGTCGTTTACTTCGAGATTGACCGCCACGTCAACGTTAGGATTAAGCACGTCTTCCAAAGTTGCCTGCGTTCCTTCGATCTGACTGCTGAGCAGTGCCTCTTTACGGACGTATGCGCTCAAAAATAGATTCATATCGGGAATAAGTTCCGACGTCATATCCAACTTGCCGAGAAAGTTATGCGCCTTGGAAAGCAATGCGACCATTTCCGCATCCATTTCGATTTTGGGAAACGGCGGCAACGGATTAGGTCTATACGCTTTGTACCCGGCAATACCGCCGAGCGCGGTAATATATTGTCCTGCTCTGTTCATACAGCACCCCTTGAAATTATTCTGCTATTATTATAGCCGTTATTTCGTAAAAAGTCAATATTAAGAAATAGTGTATTGCAAATATTTTTCGTTATTTCATTCAGTCGTTTGGTTTTTCTTGTCGAAACCGAGCGGCTTTTTTGTCGTGGTTGTTGTTCGATTTGTATGAATTGGCTATGGAATATATCCGAAAGTTCACGGCTATATCCCAAAGTGCTTGGTAAAGTCTGTTACATTTAATTTTCCTTTCGTGTATGCTGTGTTTTCACGAAACAAAAAACATCACACTAAGGTTACACTGCGGTTACATTGTGGTTTCGTCAAGGTTACGCAAAGTCACAAATGTGTACATTTCCGTCACGCCGATGTTCTGGTAATCGGCAAAATCGCGGTGTAAAATTTTATCGTAAAAACTTTTTCGATGTCGCAAAGAACTTGCGAGTTTGACTTTTAGAATAAATGAGAAAAGTCGTTGAAATTTTTTTAATCACGACAAAAGGTGTCGTATTGCAGTCCTAAAATTTCATCAAGAAAATTTTCAAATAGGAAAAATTCCTTCCGGTTTGACTGCTAAGATACGACTACAAAAAGATTTTTAATTGGGACAAAAGGTGTCCCGTAAAGGACTTACACTTTTTGTAAGATAAATTTTTAATTGTTGCAAAACCTGCAACGGTTAAAAATTACACTAAACCACGAAAACAAACGGGAGACGATAAAATGAACGAGCAATACCAAAAGGTCGCATACATAGGGCTTAGAAATAAAAAGGGCGAATATACCGCAAATATTCCGCTCTATGTAAAACTCGACGAAGTGAACGCAAAAGACATGGAGGCTTCGCGTGAAGAAGTTATACGGAAAGTAACCGAAGTTATGATGCGGCGATACGAAAAGCAACTTGCCGAAATAATGGCAGGACAAAAACCACCGCCGAATAAAACCGGGTAATTTTTTCGTGTAATCGTTTCCCGTGATTTTATAAAAAAACTCAAAGGAGGAATTTATGTATTATCCTAAATGCAAAATCTACAACGACGGCGGGCATTTTATAGCAATACCGCCGACAACTCGTCCGTTTCTACGAAAACGACCTAAACCGTCCGAAAAACTCATTGCCGTTGTAGATAAAAATGACGAAAGCGATACTGTTTCGGGCAAAGATAATTGCGAAGCGAAAGATGAAAAGTCGGTCAATAAGCCGATTAACAATATAAAAGGCGTAAGATTACTCACTAAAAAAGAGTTGTTCGACGAACTATATGAAGAAAGTTCTAAAATGAAAAAGCGCGAACGAAAGGCTTTTATTGTAAGCAAAATGATGCCATATTTCAATAGCGAAAAAGAAGCACGACAATTTGTTGAAGATAACTTTGCTCGGCAACTACGCAATCTTATTTGCCGCAAAACTCGGCTGTATCGTAAAGCACGATTGCAACCTTGGACGTATTTCTGCACTTTTACCTATGATTCGGCAAAGCATACGGAAGAATCTTTTCGTAAGAAACTTTCGGATACTTTCAAGAAAATGTGTTACCGCCGCGGTTGGAAATATATCGGCGTGTGGGAGCGTTCGGTCGAAAAGGAACGATTACATTTTCACGGATTGTTTTATATTCCCGACGGACAAATGATAGGCGAACTCGTGGAAGTTCAGGACTATTCCGTAAAGACGGAGAAAGTGCAAAAGACGGTCCAGAACACCTATTTCAACGAACGTTTCGGACGGAGCGATTTCGAGGCGATCCAAAGTGTTTATAGTCTTGACAGCAGTATCCGTTACATACTGAAATATATCGAGAAAGGCGGCGCAAAAATTGTGTATTCACGCAACTTACCGCAATACTTTGTGTCCGATATTATGGACGACGACGTATTATGCACCATCGGGCAAGAAGATAGAAAACTGCTGCTTTTCGACTCTTTCACCTGTTGGGACGAAGGCTGCCTTATAGGTAAAGTAAGCCCCGAAGTTATAGCGCAAATGCCAAAAGCAAATTAAAATACGCAATCTTACTCCGAATAGCACAAAAATGAAAACTGCGCGCGACGGTGAAAGGCGAAGGACGCCAAGCGGTTTAGCGGCGGGTTCGCCTTCCGTCCGCGCTTTCATTTATCTATACGGGCGATTGCATTTAATTTGTCGGCGTTGCCGGCAACCGAAAGTTCAGTCGGTTGATTCGGTAGGAACGTGTGCTTGTCCGCGGCGGAGCGAAGCGACGCCGTCTCGTATAAAGGACAAGCACACGTTCCGGTGCCAAAATTTAATTTTTAATTTAAAAAATCTAAAAATTTACAATCTAAGGAGATTGATATATGACATACAAAAATTGGCTTCATATATGGCTGGAAAATTACATAAAACCGAGTAGCAAGGAGCGGACGTATATCCGTTATTGGCAACTCATTCGCACGCACATTGCCCCAAAAATCGGCGACAAAGATGTAAATGATCTGACGCCTATCGTTTTGCAGTCGTTCGTTACGGAATTGTTGAACAGCGGGAATTTGCGAACCGGCAAGGGTTTATCCGCAAACACGGTAAACGCAATTATATCGGTATTGCAAAATTCGTTGCGGACGGCGCACTTACTCGGGTACGCCAAAGAATACACGGCAAATATGATAAAACGCCCCAAATTAAAGGAGCGTAAAATAGAGTGTTTCACTCTTGCCGAGCAAAAGAAAATAGAGGCGGCTGTTTTTGAAAGCAAAAAGACAAAAATGTTCGGTATCGTTTTATGCCTTTATACGGGCTTACGCATAGGCGAGTTGATTGCTCTGCAATGGAAAGATATAGACCTACAAAAAGGCTTGCTGACTGTTTCTCGCTCCTGCCACGACACAAGCGTCGGAATTGTGTTTGACGAGCCGAAAACGGCTTCTTCTCGCCGTCTGATACCGCTCCCGAAACAGTTATTGCCTATCCTGAAAGGTATAAAGAAAAAGAGCGATTCGCCTTTCGTGGTATCGGCAAACGGAATGCCTGTTTCCGTTCGTTCTTACCAACGAAGTTTTGAATTGCTCCTAAAAAAACTTAATATTTCGCACAAAGGCTTTCATTCCCTGCGGCATACATTTGCCACCCGCGCCCTCGAGTGCGGCATGGATGTAAAGACGTTATCTGAAATCCTCGGTCATAAGAACCCGACAGTCACTCTGAACCGCTACGCTCACTCCCTCATGGAGCACAAGCAGGACATGATGAACAGGCTGGGGAAGCTGCTTTGAAAATAAAAATAGGCGTACACAAATTATCCTAATTGGTGTACGTCTATCATTTATATTATAATCAAATTGAAGAAAAATTGCAACTAAATACGCATATGTTGACGAAATTTTTTGGATAAATTTTCCTTATACATTATCTTTGATGTATTTTTTCCTTAGATTTGTTCATTGGTTAGGATATTCAGTGAACATATTCAGTTGTGGGATGTTCATTGAATGGCTGAAATTTTGTATAGCTATAGGAGTTTATCTATCATGAATAATTTTGAGAATCGTTGCTTTTCGCTTTTGGTTGATATGTTGACAAACAGGCCAAGAGATTTAAGCGGCAGAACTGTTCTTTATGATAATGAGGATAGAACAAAGTATCTTGATATAATTAAAAGCCAAAAGATCGAAATAGAGCAAAATAAGATTGTACCATCGGGAAATCGCAAAACATTGGTGTTGCTTTATGGCTTTATGATTGAAATATTAACACATAAACTCATATAGCAATAAGGAGTTCGTGTGCTGATATAAATTATGAAAGGAGGTAAGCTACAATGAAGTACGTTAAACCGAGTGTTTTGGCGCAAAACAACGCTAACGGTTCCTATGCCATGGGTTGCCCTACAAAAAACGGCGGCATGTGCTGGACGCCTTGCGAAATTAGAAAGTAAGGTATCGAAAGGCAAGGCCCTTCTCTGTAACTTACATTATGGGGGAGGGCTTTGTTATATCAACTGCAAATTTTATTAAATTCAATCGGAGAAAACCATGTATTATAAATTAAAAAAGGGATGCTTTATTCGTAAATATGGCGAATATGGGTACATAACTTCCACAGGAATATATAACGATCAACTTTTTAATGAAAGCGGTGCCGCATTCCTTTTTGCCTTATCGAAAAATGCGCAATCATTACACAATATCGCGTCTAAAATAGTCGAAAATTTTATTGATGTGTCGGTTGACGATATTATACAAGATGTCGAAGATTTTTTATTACATCTCGAAGAAGACGGATTTATTGTTTCGGGACGCACGGCAGAAGAATGCGAAAATAAAGATGTCGGTTTTCGATATGAAATTGAGCCTGTTATAAAATCAATCGAGGATTTTTCGCCTATTCATAAAAGAACAACTACCGGAACACAAGAGTTACTTCGCAAACAATTATTGAAGCAACCTCAAATCGGTAGTTTTCAAATTGAAATTACGAGTAAATGCAATGAGCGGTGCGTTCATTGCTATATTCCGCACGAATATAAAGTTGATAATATTTCGCCTAATTTGTTCTATAAAACATTAGACGAACTGTCAAATATGGGCGTAATAAATGTTACATTGAGTGGCGGCGAGCCTATGACGCATCCGAATTTTATAGAGTTTTTGAAAGCCGCGAAATCGTATGATTTTAATGTCGGAGTATTATCAAACCTCACATTACTTACAGATGAAATGGTTGAAATTATGAAAACGGGCAATACGTCTTTTGTTCAAGTAAGTTTGTATAGTATGATACCGGAGCACCACGATGCGATTACGACCGTAAAAGGCTCTTTTGAAAAGACTAAAAACGCTATTCTGAAACTCATTGCAAACAATATCCCTGTACAAATAAGCTGCCCTGTGATGTCTATCAATAAAAATGATTATGTGGATGTTGCGAAATGGGCGCACGAGCATAAAATCAGGTCGGAAACGGACTATGCTATAATGGCTGAATATAATCACGATACAAGCAATTTAGTATATCGTTTAAGCCCTAATGATTGCGAAGAAGTAATTACTCATATGCTTGAAGCCGACGAAGAATATCAAAAGGCTATAATGGCTGACGATTTTAATGCTACGGTGGAAAAATTACAAAATAACGGCGACGAACAATTTTGCGGCATTGGCGTATCAACTTGTTGTATGGTGTCAAATGGGGATATATTCCCTTGTCCCGGTTGGCAAAGCATGGTTTGTGGCAATTTGAATATCGACTCATTGGAAAACATATGGAAAAACTCGCCGCAGTTAAATTATTTAAGAAGCATCCGGCGTAAAGACATTAAAGAATGTATGTCTTGCTCAGATAAAGCCTTTTGTTCTCCTTGTTTGGCGAGATTCGCAAACGAATCTCCTACGGGCAATCCTATGGAAGTGGCAAAGCATTATTGCGAAGTAGCTAAAATAAACAAAAAAATTGTCGAGGAGTGGCGGCAACGCCATACAATAAAGAGAGATAATTAACACCATTGTATGTATAAGACAAACATTTATAAATATGCCGACAATCATAAAAAGCATAATATTACAACTTTTGCCGAAGGGTACAAAGCTTTTTTGTCATTAAGCAAAACGGAACGATTGACTTTTAGCGAAATAGAACGTATGGCAAAAGAAAACGGTTTCAAAGAATATGACGCCAAATCTTCTTTGAGCAAAGGCGATAAAATATATTTTGTCAACAGGCAGAAAAACATTATTTTATATAAAATCGGTACGCAGCAGATAATTAACGGTATGCAAATATTGGGAGCGCATTTAGACTCCCCTCGTTTAGACTTAAAACAAAGCCCGCTATATGAAGCAAATGATCTTGCTTTATTTGACACTCATTACTATGGTAGTCTCAAAAATTATCAATATGTCGTCACGCCGATGGCAGTACACGGTGTCGTATATAAAAAAGACGGTACACACGTCGACATCAATATTGGCGAAAGCGAAACGGATCCTATTGTTGGCATATCGGATGTCTTAGTACACTTAGCGTCGGATCAGTTACATAAGGTCGGAAATAAAATCATTGAAAGTGAGGATCTTGATGTTATTATCGGCTCTATATGTTCTGATGGCAACCAAAAAGGCTCCGTTAAAAACAATATCCTAAAAGCACTTGCAAATGAATATGGAATTTGCGAAGAAGATTTTTTATCGGCTGAATTGGAAGTAGTTCCTGCGTGTAAAGCGAGAGATTTTGGCTTTGATAGAAGTATGATTGCCGGATATGGACAAGACGATAGAGCGTGTGTATATGCTGTCTTAAAAGCCATAATAGATATTGAAAATTGCGAATACACAGCGTGTGCTTTGTTTGTTGATAAGGAAGAAGTAGGCAACTGCGGCGCCACGGGTGCGGAATCTATATTCTTTGAAAATACGATACTTGAACTTTTAAGAAAATCCGGCGACGACAGCATTTATAATTTAAGAAAAACATTATCTAATTCTTTTATGCTTATCTGCGATGCCGTTTCGGCAATAGATCCGATTTATTCTTCTGTAAGTGATAGCAATAATTGTGCTAAGCTTAATTACGGTGTAGCCTTTGAAAAGTATGTTGGTTATGGCGGAAAATGTGGCACTAACGATGCAAATCCGAGATATATAGCGTCAATACGGAATTTTTTGGACTCTCATCAAATATTTTTCCAATTTGCAGAATTCGGCAAGGTTGATCAAGGTGGTGGCGGAACAACAGCATATATAGCCGCTAAACAAAATATTGAAGTTATGGATTGCGGAATCCCGATGTTAAATATGCATTCGCCAATGGAAATTATAGCAAAAGCCGATCTCTACGAGGCATATCAATTCTATAAGTTATTCTTTTCTTTTTCAATTAAATAAATATAGGAGGTAATAAAATTATGGGTTGGTCTGATAAGACGTTCAAAGTGTTCTATTGGCCGAGTAATCCGGCTCCGGGAGAATTTGGAACGCGTGTCGCGTTTATAGTTGCTTCTGATAGGTCAGAAGCGAGCAGCAAATTCCAAAGGCAATATGCCGGTCAGTTCCATACAATAGACAAAATTGAAGAATGCTAATCTTTTGAAAACGCAAAACCGGGAATTTCTTAATTGAAAATCTCGGTTTTGCCATTATTGTCATAAAGTGCCTATTGAATATCCCAAAGCAAAGAAAATGAAATCGCTCGGCAAATTGAGCTATATAATAAATCCGAACCAATCATATGTTAATAAAAGGAAAAGTGTGCAAGCCTTTTTTCTAACTTACACACTTTATTTTATATTCCCCGTGTCGAAGTATTTATTTGTAATTATACATTGGCAAACAATGCAATCAAGCGGTCTATTCGTAAATCGCCGTATAGCGTTGGCGCATTTTGATAAAGTATTCATACACCGTTGCTTGCGCACGAGATAAAACTCTGCCTATTTCGGGATAACTCAATCCGTTTTGGCGACATTCCAAAGCGATACGCATATTTTCGGTCAAATTCAGTCTTGAAACGATTTTTTCGTACAAAGTATAATCTTGTGCGATTTCTTCCTTAATTTCGTATGACGGCTCGCTTACGGGCGTTAAAGCTTCTAAACTCACACTGCGGTAATAGTCGCTAGTTTTGCGGTTAATAAGTTTCATCATTTTGCGTATGCACGCAATTTCAACCGTAATCGGTTTACCTTTCTTGCTAAAAAACAAAATGTCGGATAAATGTTTTCCGTAGTGTTCGCAAAGATACAACGCGCCCTCTTGAACTAAATCGTATGAATCGCTAAAAGTATGTCCTAATTCGTTTTTGTGCTTAATATCGGCATACAGGTCGGCATACATTCTTTGCATACGGCTTCCTTGATAACCTATCTGGAAACGTAGTTCCATAAATGCGATAAGTTCTGCCATTTCAAGCACGTTGTTTTGCGAGAGTTCTTCTTTCATAATACTGAAATCTAATATTTTTCTTTTCATTTGGATTTTACCTCCGATTTATTTTCGCCTTTCGGCAAAAAACGGGGTAGCACCGGGAAAAGATAGAAGTTTTTAATTTCGCTGTCTGTTACACGGAAGTCAACGAAAAAGCACAAAAATTGTTACGTAAATAAAAAAAGAGTTTACGCATCAATTTGCCGTATAGCCTCAACAACGAGCCAAACTCAATATGAAATCTATTTTTTTAATACCTTAAAAGTTTGCTGTAACAATTTTTTGCCGTTGACTTACGATTTTCACTGTGCTACAACCGCAGACGAAAGGCGATAAATCGGAGAGTGTAAATAAAAGTCATAAGAAAAAAGGCGGTAGAATCAACGTTCTATCGCCTTAAATCGTGCATTATTCTTTCTTTTTATAATAACCATGATATCCGCGCGGTTGCGTGAGATAAGTGGTTTTGGGTTCGACCTTTTGAGTTTTCACGATCAAACCCGCAACTCCTTTTACGCAAACAAAAAGGAACCGCGGGTTAGAACGCGATTCCCATTGGCGGAGAGGGCGGGATTCGAACCCGCGGTACGCGTAAACGTACGCACGCTTTCCAAGCGTGTGCCTTCGACCACTCAACCACCTCTCCACAGGCGGGCCGAAAAACAGCAATATTCAAAATGCAAAACATATTATAGCAAAAACATTTGTTTTTGTCTACTGATTTTGCGCTGATTGATGAATTTTGATGGAATATATTTTATATTATGCGGCAAAACGTCACAAAACCGTATCCAGAATCATTGCGGCGGGAGCGGGAGCAGTACTTTTGACGTTTGTCGATTGCAGCAGCAAAGCGGCGGCGTCGGAAAAATCGTTGACGGAAGAAGAATAGAGAGTGGCGATGGTTTCGCCTTGTTTAATGCGGTCGCCGGGTTTTACGCGCAGAACTACGCCTGCAGTAGGGTCTATGTCATCGCCCAGTCGCGATCGTCCCGCGCCCAGTAAAAGCGCGGTTTTGCCGTAGCCTTCGGCGTCCATGGAAAATATAAACCCGTCTTTCGGACTTTTGACGTCCATCGAGCGGCTTGCTTTGGGAAAACGGGCAACGTCGTATATAAGCGCCGGATCGCCGCCCTGTGCTTCAACCGTCTGAGCGAGTTTTTGCAGCGCCGACGTGTTTTGTATGGTTTCGCGCACCAGTCCTTTGCAGACGTCCACCGAGCCCTTTCCGGACAAAAACAGCATGTGCGCCGCCAGTTCAACGCACAGATTTGTCAGGTCCTCGGGGCCGTTTCCGCGTAGTGTATTTATTGCCTCTATGACTTCGAGCGAATTGCCTATCGCGTAGCCGAGAGGAGCGTCCATGTTGGTGATAAGCGCCATTATTTTGCGGCCGTCCGCCTTGCCGATATTGACCATAAGGCGTGCCAGCCGGCGGCTGTCCTCCAAAGTTTTCATAAAAGCGCCCGAACCGCATTTGACGTCGAGTACAATGCAGCGGTCGTTTAGCGCGAGTTTTTTGCCCATAATGCTGGACGCTATCAGCGGAATACTGTCCACAGTAGCCGTAACGTCGCGAAGAGCGTACAGTTTTTTGTCGGCGGGCGCCAGGTCGTCGCTCTGTCCCACAATGGAAAAGCCTATGCCGTTGACAATCTGCACGAAAGTCTTGCGGTCCAGATTACAGTTAAACCCGCTTATCGATTCGAGCTTATCAATCGTGCCGCCGGTGTGCCCCAGCCCGCGGCCGCTTATTTTTGCCACTTTTACGCCCAGCGACGCCACTATGGGACCCACGACGAGACTGGTTTTGTCGCCCACGCCGCCGGTGGAATGTTTGTCGGCGGTGACGCCGTCTATATCTTCGAATTTATCCACCCTTCCCGAATCGCGGATGGCGAAGGTAAGCGCCGCGCATTCTTCGTCCGTCATGCCGCGGAAATAAATCGCCATGCACAGCGCCGCCGCCTGATAGTCGGGAACAGAGCCGTTTACGTATCCTTCCACAAAAAAGCGTATTTCGCCTTCCGAAAGCGCGCCGCCGCGTTTTTTCTTTTCGATGATATCGTACATTCGCATAAAAAATTCCGTCCGTTTGTTTTTTACATTATAGCCTAAACAGGCGTTCTTGTCAATTACGACTGCATAAAAAAAGCGAAGACGCACTATCTTCGCTTTTGTAAGGAATTTTACTTTTTAAGTTTTCTCGCGCCTATTTTGTCCAGAATTTTGCCGCAGGTGTAGGCGTCGTCGCAGGTAAAGCCTTTGGCGCCGTATTCGTATGCCAGCTTATAATCTTGTTCGTTGCAGTTGAACGAGAAGTATACGCACGGTTTTATGCCCATCGCCGCGAATTCTTCGAAGTTGCGCTTTTCGGCCACGGGAGAACTTGCGGGAATGTGCCTGCCGTCTTTTGTCTGCTGATTGTTGAAAAGGCAGACTTCGTCCAAATACTTATAGGGATTGTCCTTTTCCCAGCCGTGCATGATGTAAACCGGCCAAAAGCCGTGCAGTCCCACACCGTCGCCGTGACGCGCGCGTATCCATGCGCACAGTCCCGTTGAAAATGTGATGACGGTAAGGCGATCTTTACCCCAAATGCCGTACCGGCGGCACAGATCCAGCGTTTTTTCGCAGGAAGTGTAGGCGAAGTTGCCCATTTCTTCGGGATAATCTTTTAGTTCGAGCAGCACTTTTATATCGGGGCGCGTCGTCATAAGCGATAAAAATTCTTCCAGCAGGGGCACTTTTTCGCCCTTGAATTGCGCTCCGAATTTTATTCCGGCGTCGGCAGCGCGCACTTCCGAGACGGTTTTGTCGCATATTTTTCCGCTTGTATCTGTGGTGCGGTCCATGTTGCCGTCGTGCATAACAACGATTTGATAATCTTTGGTCATGTGAACATCCATTTCTATCGAATCGATGTCCAGCTTTAACGCCTCTTTAAAGGCTGTCATGGTGTTCTCGGGGAACATCTGACGATATCCGCGGTGAGCGGTCAGTGTAATTTTCTCCATAATTTACCCTCCTTACGTTTATCGCAATATAGCACATTATAGCACGCCTCATCCGAAAAAGCAATGTTTTTTGTTAAGCAAAAGCAATTTTTTTCGCACGCGCGGGCATTATTTTTTTTGCCGGAATATAGCGCTCTTCCTGATATTTTTTGCGCTCGGCGGCAATCTTGGGGCAAAAAACCTTGACTTTTCCAAAACGGGAAGATATTATTTATATAGAGTTAAAAATTAAGCGGAGAAAAACATGAAAAACATCACTATCATTTTAGAGGACGGACGGCAGATGAACGCGCGCCTTTACGAAGACAAGGCGCCCGAAACGGTGGCAAATTTTTTGCGTTTGGCGCAGGATAAGTTTTACGACGGACTGTGCTTTCACCGCGTAATTCCCGATTTTATGATCCAGGGCGGCGGATTCGAAAGTAAAGACGGAGCACTTGTACACAAACCTGCGCCCGTAAACATAAAGGGAGAGTTCGCGGCAAACGGTTTTGCGGGCAATACGATAAAACACAAGGCGGGCGTGCTTTCCATGGCGCGTGCAATGGACAAAAACTCGGCGTCGTCGCAGTTTTTTATCTGCATAGCCGACTGCCCCCATCTCGACGGCCAGTACGCCGCCTTCGGAGAACTGTCGGACGAGCAAAGCCTTGACGTCGCGCTAAGCATCGGCAGCGTTCCAACGGGCAGCTGGTCGTATTATGACGACGTGCCCCTTACGCCGGTAGTAATAAAAACCGTTAAAGTGGAAGAGAACGACAAAAATTCTTAAAAATCATGTCCGTGCAGCCGGCGTTTTTCCTTGACAGAAAAGCGCGTGTGCGGTATAATATATTCAGTAATGATTATTATTTATATGATAGGTCATTAAATATATCGGAGGTATAAAACATGAAAAGGTACAAATGTAAAGTATGCGGGGAAATTTTTGAAGTAGCGGACGGAGAGACGCCCGTCTGCCCGCGTTGCAAAGCGAAGGGAGACGCGCTGGTTTTGCTGGGAGAGGGCAAATACGCAGGCACCCAGACCGAGAAGAACTTGCAGACCGCCTTTGCCGGCGAGTCGCAGGCGAGAAACAAGTACACGTATTTTTCGTCGGTCGCAAAGAAAGAAGGTTACGAGCAGATAGCGGCTATTTTCCAAAAGACCGCCGACAACGAAAAGGAACATGCCAAGATGTGGTTTAAGGAACTGGGCGGAATAGGCGATACCGCCGCCAACCTGCTTGCCGCCGCCGAGGGCGAAAATTACGAATGGACGGATATGTACGATGATTTCGCGAAAACCGCCGAAAAGGAAGGCTTTAAAGAACTGGCGGCAAAATTCCGTCTTGTCGCCGCCATCGAAAAGCATCACGAGGAGAGATACCGCGCTTTGCTCAAAAACGTAGAAACCGCTCAGGTTTTCGAAAAATCCGAGGTAAAGGTTTGGGAATGCCGCAACTGCGGACACATAGTCGTGGGAACGAAAGCCCCCGAAATTTGTCCTACATGCGCCCATCCCCGCAGCTATTTCGAGCTAAGCGAACAGAACTATTGATAAGATAAAGTTTTTCCGCCGGGGCAAAATCACCGGCAGCGATAAAAATAATAATTATACAGGCGTACGGCGATAAAAAGCCGTATGTCTTTTTTTGTGCGTTCTAAGGCTGAATTCTTGCCTTACGCGTAAAGCTGTGCCTTGGCTAAAGCGGGAAATTGCCATAAATTGAGCCGTAAGCGGCTTTTGTGGCGGTATTTGCTTGATTTGATAGCCTTTTAGTGATATAATACAACCGATGACGGCATTAAAGCCGGCAGATTTTCCGCCGGCCGTATTGTTTTTTGCCGCGCTTAAAGGAAGTTGATTTTATGAAAAAACACATAAGTCTTTCTACGCCGACCATGCACGACGAAGAAATGAAGTTTATACAGGAAGCCTTTGACAAAAACTGGATAGCGCCTCTCGGGTTTAACGTCGACGCTTTCGAAAACGAAGTATGCGAATATCTTAAAGAGGATGTGCACGCTTTGGCGGTGGCGTCGGGAACGGCGGCCATTCATCTGGCGGTAAAACTTGCGGGCGTGCAGCGCGGCGATGTGGTGTTGTGTTCGGACATGACGTTTGCGGCCTCCGTCAATCCCGTTGTGTACGAGGGCGCAACGCCGGTTTTCATCGACGCCGAACGCGACACGTGGAACATGGACCCGAAAGCTTTGGAAAAGGCGCTAAAAAAATATCCCGGATGCAAAGCTGTTGTCATGGTGCATCTTTACGGCACACCCTGCAAAGCCGCGGAAATACAAGAAATATGCGATCGTCACGGCGTAAGGCTGATAGAAGACGCCGCCGAGTCGCTTTCGGCTACATATAGGGGAAGACAAACGGGACTTTTCGGCGATTACGGAATATTTTCGTTTAACGGAAATAAGATAATTACAACGTCGGGCGGAGGAATGCTGATAACCAAGACGGCTAAGGAGCGCGACAAAGCGTTTTTCTGGTCGACGCAGGCCCGCGACAAGGCGTATTGGTACCAGCACAGCGAAATAGGATACAACTACCGCATGTCCAATGTGGTGGCGGGCATAGGAAGGGGACAGCTTGTGCATCTTGAAGAACATCGCGCCGCCAAAAAGGCGATTTACGACAGATATAAGGAGCTTTTGGCGGGACTGCCGCTCGGTATGAACCCCTTCCCGCCGCAGTCGGAACCCAATTTTTGGCTGTCGTGCGTATTGCTTGACGAAGACGTACAGCGTTCGCCCGTGCAGCTGCTGGAATTTTTGAAAGACAACGACATAGAGACGCGGCCGATATGGAAACCCATGCATATGCAGCCTGTTTTTGCCGGCTGCGACTTTGTTTCCGCCGCGGACCGTCCGGTGGACGAAGACATTTTTGCGCGCGGACTGTGCCTGCCGTCGGACATAAAGATGACCCCGGACGAACAAACTTGCGTCGCCGGCAAGATCAAGGAGTTTTTACTGTCGTAATGATGGAATTTTTAAGACAAAGTTTCACCGTCTGGTGGGGAATAGTTCTGTGGTGTATTGTGGCGGCGGCAGTACTTTTTCTGTTGTCGGCGCTGTTGTACAAAGTGTTTTTCAAGCGCTTTTACGACATTGTGCTTAGCGCCGCGGCAATAATAGTTTTGTCCCCGGTTTTGCTGGTAGTGACCATTGTCACGGCAATAAAAATGAAGGGCAATCCCTTTTTCGTGCAAAAACGTCCGGGAAAAAACGGAAAAATATTTTCGCTTATAAAATTTCGTTCGATGACGAGCGAGAAGGACGCGCAAGGCAACCTTCTGCCGGAAGAAAAGCGGCTTACGCCATACGGAAGAGCGCTTAGGCGGACCAGCTTAGACGAACTGCCGGAGCTTTTTAATATTTTTATCGGCAACATGAGCATAATAGGGCCCCGTCCGCTGCGCGTGGAGTATCTGCCGCGCTACAACGAGTTTCAGCGCCATCGCCACGACGTTCGTCCCGGGCTTTCGGGCTGGGCGCAGGTAAACGGCCGCAACGCGCTGACGTGGGAAAAAAAGTTCGAGTACGACGTCTATTACGTGCGTCATGTGTCGCTGCTGTTCGACCTTAAAATTTTGTTTATGACCGTGGGCGTGGTGCTGGGAGGCGGCGGAATAAACGACGTAAACGGGGATATCACGGAAGACTTTATGGGTACGCCCGATTGTCACGTCGCCGCGGCGGACAAAAAGGACGTCAATTGCGGGAATAACGAAAGCGCGGCGGACGAAGACGAGCCGGCAAAAGCCGACGAAAAGGCGGCTGTAAAGGATGACGCAGCGCAAAACGCACACGATGCCGTTTCGACGCGGCGGGAGGAACAATGAATATTTTGATTTTGAGCGCCGGCACGCGCACGAAAGTCGTAGAATATTTTGTACGCGAGATGCGCGGAGAGGGCAAGGTGATAGGCGCGGACATGAGCAGGCTGGCTCCGGCAATTTACGCGGCGGACAAATACTACATAGTGCCGCCCATTGCGCAGGACGACTATATAGATGTTGTTCTGGACATATGCCGAAGGGAAAATATAGGCGGCGTATTTTCGCTTATCGACCCCGAATTGTCGCTGCTGGCAAAAAACGCCGACCGTTTCGAAGCGGCGGGCGTTACGGTGTGCGGCTCGGACTATGATTTGTGCGAAATGTCGCTCAACAAGATGAAAATGTACGAATTTTTGCGTTCGCACGGCATAAAATGCGCCGAAAGTTATGTGGACAAGCAGGCGTTTTACCGCGATTCGGAGCAAAAAAAGACAGATTTTCCCGTGATAATCAAACCGGTGTGCGGCAGCGCCAGCTCGTTTGTAAGAAAAATATCTTCCCGGCAGGCTCTCGAATACGAGTTTTCCGCCCGAGACGATCTCATGATCCAGCGCTTTTTGTCGGGAGAAGAGATAGGCGCCGACGTATATATCGACGGCATAAGCGGCGAAACGGTTTCGATTTTTACCAAGAAAAAACTTTTGATGCGCGCGGGCGAGACGGACAAAGCGGTATCGTTTATCGACGAAAAGCTGAATGAGCTTATAAAAAAATTCGTCGCGGCGGCGGGCTACAGGTATATGATAGATATAGACATCTTCCTGGTGGACGGCGAGTATTATATTTCCGAAGTCAACCCGAGATTCGGCGGCGGCTATCCGCACGCCCACGAGTGCGGCTGCAACCACGTCGCGTATCTTATTAACAACCTGTGCGGACGGCGCAATACTCCGCATATAGGAGAATACGCCGAAGGGGTGTACATGATGAAGTACAACGAGATCAAGATTTTGAAGGAGTCGATATGAATATATTGTTTTTGTCGCTGGGCAGCTTTAATTCTTACGAACAGGATAATATTTACGCCGATATTCTGCGCTGCGCCATAAAAGAGGGACACAGCGTGTTGTCGCTGTTGCCGGGGCCTGCCGAAGGAGAGGACGAAATAGTCGAAAGCATGGGCAACAAAATCATACGCCTAAGAACCGGCAAGGTGACGGGCGACTCTAATTTTATACGCAAGGGCATAAGCACTCTGCGTCTGGGCGGCATATATAAGCGCGCCATCAAAAAGTACTGCGGTCATTCGGTGGACATAATACTTTATTCCACCCCGCCCATCACGCTCTATAAGGCAATAAAGTACGCCAAAAAAAGCACCGGAGCAAAGACGTACCTCTTGCTGAAAGACATATTTCCGCAAAACGCCGTGGATTTGGGTCTTATCTCCAAATCCGGCTGGCGCGGCATTATATACCGCCACTTCCGCAAAATAGAAAAAAAATATTACGTCATTTCCGACAGAATAGGCTGTATGAGCGAAAAAAACGTACAATACTTGCTGCAGCACAACGATTTTATTTCGCCCGATAAAGTGTGCGTCAACCCCAATTCGACGGAGATACCGGAGGGCGGCGTAAAACCCGTCGACCGTGCGGCCGTAAGAAAGCAGTACGGCATTCCGGAGGGGGTAAAGACGTTTATTTACGGCGGCAATCTTGGCCGGCCCCAGGACGTCGAGTTTATTGTGGAGTGTCTTAAAGACAATCTCGATAAAGAGGACAGATATTTCGTCGTGTGCGGCTCGGGCGGAGATTATGATAAGCTGGAGGCGTTTTTCAAGGCAGCGGAGCCGCGCAACATGCTGCTCATTCACGGTCTTGAACAAAGTTTGTACGACCGACTGGTGGCGGCGTGCGATATAGGCCTTATTTTTCTCGACCAGCGTTTTACCATTCCCAATTATCCGTCGAGACTGCTGTCGTACATGAAGCGGTCTCTGCCCGTGATAGCGTGCGTGGACAGCGCGACGGACGTGGGCGACAATATAGAGGAAGGCGGATTCGGCTGGAAATGCCCCGCCGGAGACTGCGCGGCTTTTACGGCGACGGCGGATACCGCGTTAAAAGCCGATTTGGAGACGATGGGCAAAAAAGCTTACGAATACCTTGTCCAACATTTTTCGGCGCAGGACTCGATGCGTAAAATTATCGAGTTTGCCGAAAATAAATGAAGATTTTCCAGATAAATTCGGTGTGCGGCGTACGCAGTACGGGCAGGATAGTCGCCGACATATATACGCGTCTTCGCGCGGCGGGGCACGACTGCATAATGGCTTACGGCCGCGACGAATCGGCAAACTGCGGCGGGGACGCATTTAAGTTTAACACGCGGGCAGGCGTTTATGCCGACGCGTTATTAAGCCGCATTACGGGCAAAGCCGGCTGTTTTTCGACGCACGCGACAAAGCATCTTTTGTCGGAGATAGACCGCTATAATCCCGATGTCGTGCATTTGCACAACCTGCACGGCTACTATGTCAACGCGTTCATGCTGGTTAGCGAACTGGCGCGCAGGAAAAAGCCCGTCGTTTGGACCTTGCACGACTGCTGGCCTTTTACGGGGCACTGCGCATATTTCGACAAGTACGGCTGCGACAAGTGGAAAAGCCTGTGTCGCGACTGCCCGGCGAAACACGACTACCCCAAAAGTCTGTTTTTCGACGCGTCGAAGGAGCAATACGAAAAAAAACGGGAAATTTTTACGCTGCCCGATAACATGACCATAGTTACGCCTTCTAAGTGGCTTAAAAATCTCGTAAAACAAAGCTTTTTGTCGCGATATGACGTAGTGGTAATAAACAACGGAGTAAACGGCGACGCGTTTTCGATAAAGGCGCGCTATACGGCTCTGCCGGAATATTTAAATGGCTCCGAGTATGTCTTGGGAGTGGCTCTGCCGTTTGGAGAAAGAAAGGGTTTTTCCGATTTTATGCGGCTTAGAAAAGAGCTTACGGACAAGTACCGGATAGTCATGGTGGGACTAAGCGACAAACAAATAGCCGCACTGCCGCCCGGCATAACGGGAATACGCCGCACCAACGACGTCCACGCGCTGGCCGCGCTGTACGCAAACGCCCGCTGTTTTGTCAATCTGACGCAAGAGGACAATTTTCCCACCACCAATATCGAAAGCCTGATGTGCGGCACTCCGGTGGTAACGTACGATACCGGCGGTTCGCCCGAAAGCGTGTTTGCGGGGGCGGGCGAAGCGGTGAAAAAAGGCGACGTAACGCGCGTTGCCCGCATACTGGAAAACATTTGTCCCGGCGACGCCGATCGGCAGAAAATTGCCCTTGAGGCGGCGCATAGATTCGGCACGGACGCTATGGCGGACAAGTATGTCGCGCTGTATGAAGAAATTGCAAGGCGCGCGGTAAAGGCGGAAATATGCGGAGGAAAACAATGAAAATCGTTTTTTTGTCCAATTATTACAACCATCATCAATCGGCTCTCGCCCGACGGCTGCAACGGCTGTCGGAAGGATGGTTCAGTTTTATCAAGACCACCGAAATAGGCGCCGAAAGAGTGGCTCTCGGCTGGAAGACGGACGAGCCCGAGTATGTCGTAAGCTATGCCTCCGACCCCGAACGTGCGCAGGCGGCAATAGAGGACGCCGATATTGTGATATACGGCGCCGCCCCGGTGGAACTCATTCGCAGCCGCGTAAAGGCGGGACTGCCGGTTTTTAAGTATTCCGAACGCATTTTCAAAAACGCCCGCACCCGTATTACACTGCCGCTGCGCGTCTTTAAGTACAGGCGCGATTATGGAAGACGCGGCAATGTGTTTTTGTTGTGCGCCAGCGCGTATGCAGCGGCGGACTATGCCAAGACGCTGGCTTTTCGCAATAAGGCTTATAAGTGGGGATATTTTCCCGAAACCGTCCTTTACGAAGAAGATTTGTGGCGCAAAAAGGAGCCGCGTTCCATTCTTTGGGCGGGCAGATTTATAGAGTGGAAACACCCCGAGGCGCCTGTTCTGCTGGCGGAAAGGCTGATGCGCGCCGGCGAAAATTTTACCATGAAGATGGTGGGCAGGGGCGAGATGCTGCAACGCATACAGATAATGGCCGAAAGGCGCGGCGTAAGCGGAAAAATCAAATTTTTGGGCGCTATGCCGCCGTCCGAAGTGCGCGCCGAGATGGAAAAGGCGAGTATTTTTATCGCCACTTCCGACTTTAACGAAGGCTGGGGCGCCGTTGTGAGCGAGGCGATGAACAGCGGCTGCGCGGTGGTGGCGAGCCACGCCATGGGATCGGCCCCCTTCCTTATAGAGCACGGCAAAAACGGTCGCTTATACAAAAACGGCGATATTGCGGGGCTGGAAAGACACGTTACGGAGTTTCTCGTCGATGAGCGTGCGGCGGCGGAGACGGGTAAAAACGCCTACGACGCCATAGTAAGCGAGTGGAACGCGGACGTCGCCGCCGACAGAATTGTTGCCTTCGGAGAGGCGCTTTTAAGCGGCAATACGCTGCCCGTGTACGACAGCGGACCGCTAAGCGAGGCGCCCGTACTGTCCAACAGATACAAATATGAAAAATAAACAGCTGAAAATAGGAGCGGTCATTTCCTACGTCTCCATAATAGTCAATCTGCTGGCGGGATTGTTTTTCACGCCGTGGATGATACGCAAGATCGGACAAAACGAGTATGGTCTTTATACGCTTGCCAATTCGCTTATCACGCTGTTTTTGATAGATTTCGGACTTAGTTCCGCCACTTCGCGTTATATTTCGCGCTATCATGCGGAAGGCGATGAGCAGGCGGTGGACAATTTTACGGGCGTAGTGTACAAATTTTACGGCATAATCGACTTTGTCATTCTCGCGGTACTTACGACGCTGTATTTTTTTCTGCCGCAGATATATGTGGGACTTACGTCGCAGGAGCTGCAGCAGTTTAAGGTGGTGTACATAATAGCCGCGTCGTTCAACGTCATTAATCTGCCGTTTTTGACGCTTAACGGCATACTCATAGCGTACGAAAAATTTATTCAGCTTAAAGCCGCGGACCTTATATACAGGGTGCTAATAGTGGCGCTTACCGTCGTTGCGCTGCAATGCGGCATGGGACTTTATGCGCTGGTTTCCGTCAACGCCGTGGCGGGGCTTATTGTCATTCTCTATAAGTACACGGTGGTCCGAACGGCCACCAAAGTAAAGGCCAATCTCAAATACAAAGACAAAAAGCTGTTTAAGGAGATATTCTTCTTTTCGCTTTGGGTGACGGTAACGACGCTTGCCCAGCGCCTAATTTTCAACATAACGCCCTCCATTCTGGGCATAGTGGCGGCGTCGGGTGTAATAGCCGTATTCGGCGTGGTGACGACGATAGAGGGATACTTTTACACGTTTACCACGGCGATAGGCGGAATGTTCATGCCGTCGATCACGCGCGCCTGCATGGACGAAAGCGAAGATGCGGCCAAAAAACTCACGCCTCTCATGGTAAATGTCGGACGCTTTCAGTTTGCGTTAAACGGACTGCTGGTAGTGGGGTTTGCCCTGCTGGGACGGCACTTCATCACGCTGTGGATGGGACCGGAATATATCGACGCGTATACGGGCATTCTGCTGGTGACGGCGCCCGGACTGTTTTACAATTCGCTGGAAGTCGCCAACACCTATATGATAGTCAAAAACAAGGTAAAAATCCAGGCGATAATAGCCGTAGTGTGCGGCGTCGTCAATGTGATACTGTCCTTTATTCTGTCGTCTGTGTTCGGAGCGGTGGGGGCGTGTCTTTCCATTTGCGCCGCGTACACTCTGCGCGCCGTCGCCTATCATATAGTACACGGCAAAGTGATGCGCTTTAATATGTGGCAGTTTATCAAGCAGTGCTATTTGCGGGTGCTGCCCGTCATGATAATAACGGCGGCCTTCGGCATTCTTCTCAATTATTTCGTGGCGGACGCGGGATGGGTGGTTTTGTTTATCAAAATCGTGGCCGTAGCGGCGGTATATCTGGCGGCCGCACTTGTGTTCTGTTTTTCCCGCCGGGAACGCCGCGACGCAATCGAAAAAATAAAAAATCGGCTTTTGCGCAGAAAAAGACAGCCGCAGAACACTAACGAGGAGGAAAAATGAAAAAACAAAGTTATGCCGAAATGGCAACCAAAGCGTTTAGCAAATACATTTTGGACGATGCCGCCCTCAAAAAGCTGCACGCGTGCCTTTTGATAATAACCGACGACGTGGACAAAGTATGCCGCAAATATTCGATAAAGTATATGCTAAGCGGCGGCAGCTGTCTGGGCGCGGTGCGGCACAAAGGGTTTATTCCGTGGGACGACGACGTGGACGTGATGATGTACGAGCAGGACGTAAAAAGGCTTGCGGACGCGATGAAGACGGAGTACGGCGACAAATATGTCATAGTCCCGCCGCTTGACGGCGTGGGCGGAGGCAGAATGATGAAAATTTTTCTTGCCGGCACGACGTATACGGAAATAGGCAAGGAAAATTATCCTACGGAAAAGGGCGTCTTCGTCGACGTTTTCCCCATAATAGATATGCCGCCGGCAAAAAAACGCACGACTATTGCCAAAAAGCATCGTCTGGCGGCGCGCATGTATTCGTACGGTCTTATCAGCAAGTATCCGTCGCCGGTAATAAAAGACGCCGCCCGCGTTGACAAATCGCTTAAAAAATATTATAATATAAGAAAATCGATAGGTTTTGCGGCGCGCATTTTTGGCATTAAATTCTGGTTTAAAAAACTTAAAAAATACGAAAAGGGCTATGCCGGCGTCAGCGACGAAGAAGGCATACCGTCGGGAATAGATTACGAAAGAGAAGTATTCCCCAAGGGCTTTTTCTCCGATGTTACGGAGGCGGAGTTCGAGGGACGGCGGTATTATATTCCGTCGCAATACGATCGGTATCTAAAAAATCTGTACGGCGACTATATGCGTCTGCCTCCGCCCGAAAAACGGGGACGGCATTATGCGTCGGCGGTGGACTTCGGCAAATACGATACAATTCTTTGATAGAGGAAGGAAACACTCATGAATCTTGCAATAGTAATAGCGGGCGGTTCGGGCACGCGCATGGGGTTGGATATACCCAAGCAGTTTGTTAATATTTACGACAAGCCCGTCATAATTTATACGCTGGAAGGCTTTGAGCGCCACCCCATGATCGACGAAATAGAGGTGGTGTGCATTGACGGCTGGCACGACGTTCTCAAGGCCTACGCCAGGCAGTTTGGCATCACCAAGCTAAAACGCGTGGTAAGCGGCGGCAAGACGGGGCAGGAATCTATCCGCAACGGGGTGTTTGCGTTAGAGGGGTATCTTTCGGACGACGACACCGTAATAATTCACGACGGCATACGTCCGCTGGTCGACAAAGAAGTGTTGACGGACGTAATAGTCACGTGCCGAAAGTACGGCAACGCCGTCACGTCCATGCCTTACAACGAGCAGATTTTCGTCGTCGACGACGAGCTGTCCACCGTTAAATATATCCCGCGCGAAACCATAAGGCGGGTGGCTACGCCCCAGGCGTATAAGTTCGGCAAGCTGGACAAGGCGTACCACGAGGCCTTCGAAAAGAAGATAGGAATTTACGGCTCGTCTTACACCAACACTATGATGGCGGACCTGGGAGAGCGGCTGTATTTTGCCGCGGGGTCGGACAAAAACATCAAGCTCACCACTCGCGACGACCTCGAATTGTTTAAGGCGTATCTAAAAACAGAAGACGGAGGGGGGAATAAGCAATAGATGGATATTTACGAGGATCTTAAAAAGGTTGCCGCTCTTCCGTACCGGTGGGACAAGCTTGCCGGCAGCCGTATAGCGATAAGCGGCGGCACGGGCTTTTTGGGCAGCGCGCTTATCGGGGTCTTTAATATACGCAACGCGCTTTATAACGACGATATTCGCGTCGTCAGTCTGTCGCGCAGCGGTAAAAAAAGGGACGACGGCGCGCCAAACGACTATAAAAGCTGTGCCCAATACATCGCCGCCGACGTCACGCATCCGGTGCGGATAGACGGTAAAGTCGATTATGTCATTCACCTTGCCTCGAACACGCATCCGGCGCAGTACGCCTTAGATCCGGTGGGCACCATCACCGGCAACGTATTGGGGGCGGACAATCTGCTGCGCCTGGCGGCGGAAAAACAGGCCAAGCGTTTTTTATTGGCGTCCAGCGTGGAAATTTACGGCAGCTGTCCGCCGCGGCCCGTAGACGAAAGCTATTGCGGATACATTGACTGCAACACCGCAAGAGCCGGTTACAACGAGGCAAAACGCCTTTCCGAGAGTCTGGCGCGTTCGTACGAAAGTCAGTACGGCGTCGACGTGGCGATAGTGCGGCTTGCGCGCTGTTTCGGACCGGATTTTACCAAGAAGGACACAAAAGTCATGGCGCAGTTTTTGCGCTGCGCCGCCGAAGGACAGGATATAGTGCTAAAAAGCCAGGGAACGCAGCGGTATTCGTATTGTTACTATGCCGACGCGGTAAGCGGAATGATAGCCGTCCTGACGGACGGTAAAAGCGGAGAGGCGTACAATGTTGCGGACGACGACGAAGGGTTTTCGCTGAGAGATTTCGCCGAATACATAGCTTTGATTGCCGGCTGCGGCGTCAGGGAAGAATTTTCGCATCAACCGGGTTCTTCCGCGGCGGTAAACGCGCTTTTGGACTGCGGAAAAATAAAGCAGCTGGGCTTTAGACCGCTGTTTACGCTGAGGCAGGCGCTAAAAAAGACATACGAGATATTAGTGAAGCACAACGACGACCGGGAGGGACGATAATGTCATTATTCAAGAAAAAAACGCTGATGATAACGGGCGGCACGGGCAGCTTCGGCAACGCCGTGTTAAACAGGTTTCTAAACACCGACATAGGCGAGATAAGAATATTTTCGCGCGATGAGAAAAAACAGGACGATATGCGGCATGAATTTCAGGTGAAAATGCCCGAATATTCCGACAAAATAAAATTTTATATCGGCGACGTAAGGGACATTCAGTCGGTAAAAAACGCCATTCACGGCGTAGATTTCATATTCCACGCGGCGGCGTTGAAGCAGGTTCCTTCCTGCGAATTTTTCCCGATAGAAGCGGTAAAGACCAATGTGCTCGGCACCGACAACGTGCTTACGGCCGCAATAGACGAGGGAGTGGAGACGGTAATATGTCTTTCGACCGACAAGGCCGCCTATCCCGTCAACGCCATGGGTACCAGCAAAGCGATGATGGAAAAAGTAATAGTGGCAAAGTCGCGCACCACCCAAAAAACCAAGATATGCTGCACCCGTTACGGCAACGTCATGTGTTCGCGCGGCAGCGTCATTCCTTTGTGGATAGACCAGATAAAGGCGCACAACCCCATTACCGTGACGCATCCCGATATGACGAGGTTTATTATGTCGCTTGACGAGGCGGTGGATCTGGTGTTGTTCGCCTTCGAAAAGGGCGAAAGCGGCGACATTCTCGTGCAGAAGGCGCCCGCGTGCACCATTCGCAATCAGGCGGAGGCGGTGTGCGAGCTGTTCGGCGGCGACAAAAAGGACATCAAGATTATAGGCATACGCCACGGCGAAAAAATGTACGAAACGCTGCTTACCAACGAAGAATGCAGTAGCGCCGTGGATATGGGCGGATTTTACCGCGTACCCTGCGACAAACGCAGCCTAAACTACGATAACTATTTTACAAAAGGCAATGCAAAGCGCAACACTCTCACCGAATTCAATTCCAACAACACGCGGCTTTTATCCGTCGAGGAAGTAAAGCAAAAAATCGCGTCGCTCGAATATATCCGCGGCCGCCTGGAAGAATTCAAAGGAGAAAAAAGATGAAAATTCTGGTCACCGGCGCCGGCGGCTTTGTGGGAAAAAATCTCTGCGCCGCATTGAGAACCTTGAAAGACTGCTCCGCTCCCCATCCGGACGTGGAAGAGGTGTTTTTATTCGAGAAGGACGACCCGTCCGAAAAGCTGGCGGATTACTGTGCACAGTGCGATTTCGTCTTTCATCTTGCCGGCGTAAACCGTTCGGAAAAAAGGGAGGACTTTTACAGCACCAACGGCGATTTTACCGCCGGGCTGCTGGCTGTGCTGAGGGAGAAGGGTAACTGCTGTCCCGTAATGATTTCCTCGTCCGTACAGGCGACTTTGGCGGGGCGCTATGACGGCGACTACGGCAAAAGCAAGCTGGAAGGAGAGAAGGCGGCGTTCGACCATGCCCAAAAAACCGGCGCAAAGGTGCTGGTGTACAGGTTTCCCAATCTGTTCGGAAAATGGGGACGGCCTTCGTACAACAGCGTGGTGGCTACGTTTTGCAGCAACATATCGCGCGGCTTGGCGGTTGTCGTCGACAATCCCGCCGCCGAGATAGAACTTGCCTACATTGACGACGTCGTAGCGGAACTTATAAGCGCGCTTTCGGGAAAGGAAACGCGCTGCGACTTTGACGAAAACGGCGTCAAAACGTTTAATACGGCGGGAAAATACTGTACCGTTGCCGTAACGGAAAAGGTGACGGTGGGCAAACTTAAAATCCTTATAGAAGAGTTTGCGTCGTTTGACAAGACCATAACCGTTCCCGCTATGCCGTCGGGCAGTTTTGTAAAAAAGCTGTATTCGACGTATTTGTCCTATATTCCGGCGGAAAAAGCGGCGGTGGAGCTTAATATGCACAGCGACGCGCGCGGCAGTTTTACGGAACTATTAAAAATTGCGGACGGGGGGCAATTCAGCGTCAATGTCGCCTTGCCCGGCGTCACGAAGGGACAGCACTGGCACAACAGCAAGTGGGAGATTTTCGTCGTGGTGAGCGGCGAGGGCGTAATAAGACAGCGCTGCGTTCTGACGGACGAAGTTTACGAAATAAAAGTCAGCGGAGAGCGGCCCGTGGCGGTAAGAATGCTGCCCGGATACACGCACAGCATCGAAAACACCGGTGCTACCGCTCCGCTTGTCACGCTCATGTGGGCAAACGAACAATTCGACGCGCGTTGCCCCGATACTTTTTACGAGAAAGTCTAAAAGGGAGATTTTTGCCATGAAAACCGATTATTCGGACATAAAGTTCTGCGGCGACGGCCGTCTTAAATTGTTGATTTTGGTGGGCACCCGTCCCGAAATAATACGGCTGTCGGCGGTGATAAACAAATGCCGCAGATATTTCGACTGTCTTGTGGCGCACACCGGACAGAACTACGATTATTGTCTAAGCGGCGTATTTTTCGGCGAACTGGGACTGGGCGAGCCGGACGTTTATATGGACGCCGCGGGCGGAGATTTGGGCGAAACGGTGGGCAACATTATAAACGGCAGCTACAAACTTATGGCGGCGGTACGCCCCGACGCGCTGCTGGTTTTGGGCGACACCAATTCCTGTCTCGGCGCAATTGCCGCGAAAAGGCTGCATATCCCCATTTTCCACATGGAAGCGGGCAACAGATGCAAAGACGAGTGTCTGCCCGAGGAGACCAACCGCCGCATAGTGGATATAATATCCGACGTCAATATGGCGTATTCCGAACACGCCCGCCGTTATCTTGCCGAATGCGGTCTGCCGAAAGAGCGCACGTTTGTCACCGGCTCGCCCATGGCGGAAGTCTTGAGTGCGCATCTCAAACAGATAGACGCCAGCAAAATTTTAAGTAAGCTGGGACTAAAAAAGCGCGGGTATATACTTTTGTCGGCGCACCGCGAAGAAAATATCGACGACGAAAAAAACTTTACGTCGCTGTTTACCGCCATTAACGAGATGGCGGAAAAGTATAATCTTCCCGTGCTTTATTCGTGCCATCCGCGCAGCCGTAAACGTCTGGACGCAAGCGGATTTAAGCTGGACAAACGCGTCATCCGCCACGAACCGCTGGGATTTTTCGACTACAACCATTTGCAGAGCAACGCGTTTGCGGTGGTATCGGACAGCGGCACCCTGCCGGAAGAGAGCAGCTTTTTTACGTCTGTGGGACGCTCATTCCCGGCGGTTTGCATACGCACCAGTACCGAACGCCCCGAGGCTGTCGATAAGGGCTGTTTTATCATCGCGGGCATAGACAAAAACTCTTTGCCGGGCGCGGTGCAGCTGGCAGTCGAAATGAATGAGGCGGGAGACTACGGCGTTCCCGTTCCCGACTACGCCGATCTTAACGTGTCCGGAAAGGTGGTTAAAATAATACGTTCTTACACGGGCATAGTGGATAAATTCGTTTGGAGGAAGTAAAGCATGAAGGTCGTAGGGGACGTTGCCTTTTATGACGACAAGACAAGGGCGGACGTATATCTGCCCGACGCGAAAAACTTCGATACCATCGTCTATTTTCACGGCGGCGGTATGACAGAAGGCAGCAAAAACGGCGCAAACATAACGGAGATTGCACGATATTTTTGTCGGAACGGCTATTGCGTCGTCTGTTCGGACTATACGCTGTATCCCGAGGCAAAATTCCCGATATATCTGCGTCAGTGCGCCAAAGCGGTGGCGTTTGCCGCGCGGGAGGCGTTAAACAACGGCGGCAGCGGAAGAATAATAGTCATGGGGCAGTCGGCGGGCGCATGGATGGCGCTTATGCTGTGCTTTGACGAAGAGTATCTTAAAGACGAGGGCGTTGAACGTGACCGCATTTGCGCATGGATAATCGACAGCGCGCAAACCACATCGCATTTCAACGTAATACGTTTCGAACAGTCGCTCTCCCCCAAGGCCCAGCGCATAGATAAGTACGCGCCGCTGTATTATCTGGACGAAAACACGCGTTTTTCGCGCATGCTGCTTATATATTATCAAAACGACATGCCCTGCCGTCCGCAGCAAAATCAGCTTTTGTATGCGGCGATAAAAAATTACAATCAGGACGCGGACGTCGAGATGATTTGTTTGCCCGGCACGCATTGCAGCGGCTCTTGCGAAAAACGCAACGGCGTTTATCCCTTTGCCGAAAAGGCGCTTGCGTTTCTGCGCGGAGAAAAGGCGTGAATGCACAGGAAAACGCGCTCGTACGCTGCGAACATACGCTGCCTCCCATATACGACGAAAATTCCAAAGTGCTTATTTTGGGGTCGTTTCCTTCGCCGCGTTCGAGGAAGGAAGGGATGTATTACGCTCATCCGCAAAACCGGTTTTGGAAGGCTCTTGCGGCGGCGCTGGGCGAAAAAGAACCGGTTTCTGCGCAGCAGCGGCGCGAGTTTGCGCTAAAAAAAGGCATAGCGCTGTATGACGTGGCGGAAAGCTGCGACATAAAGGGAGCCGCCGACAGTACCCTTAAAAACGTTAGGCCGGCGGACCTGAGCGTTTTTAAGGCGTGCAAAATACGCAAGGTGTTCGTCACCGGCAAAACCGCGGCGAAATTGTACAAAAAATTTTTCGGAGAGGGCGCCGTAACGCTGCCGTCGCCCAGCCCGGCAAATTGCGCCGTGCCGCTGCAAAAGCTGGTGGAGAGCTATCGCGAAATAGCCGAATATCTGGATGTATAACGCATTTTTATACGCGGCAAAAACTTTAAAAAATTCCGAAAAGCCGCGTTAAAACACTTGACAAACGTCGGCGATTATATTATTATAATTACTGTTTTTTTAATGGCTCCCTCGTGGAGCGGACTGGGTAAAACTCGGGCGTTTTTTTTAGGATCACAGTGTGGATCTTAAAAAAAAACGCCCTTTTTTCGTGTTTTGCCACCGAAAAAGCTCAAAAAAGGAGAAGAATTACATGAATCACACAAAGTACGTCTTTGTAACGGGCGGAGTCGTATCGGGACTCGGCAAAGGTATCGTTGCGGCATCGCTGGGCAGATTGCTGCGACAGCGCGGCTATTCGATAGCCGTACAGAAATTAGATCCATACATGAATGTTGACCCCGGCACCATGAACCCGCTGGAACACGGCGAGGTTTATGTCACCGAAGACGGCGCCGAGACCGACCTGGACCTGGGACATTACGAACGTTTTACCGGCGTCAATCTCACAAAATATTCCAATCTTACGTCGGGCAAGGTATTTTACTCCGTCATCGAAAAAGAGCGTAAAGGCGAATATCTCGGCAAGACGGTGCAGATAATTCCGCACGTCACGGACGAGACAAAACGCTTTATCCGCAAAAACGCCGAAAAAACAAAGGCGGATATTGTCATTACGGAAATAGGCGGCACTATAGGCGATATAGAGTCGCGGCATTTTCTGGAGGCCATACGTCAGTTTTCGTTTGACGTGGGCAGGGAAAACTGCTGCTTTATACACGTCTGTCTCGTGCCTTACATAACCGGCTCCAACGAGTACAAGTCCAAGCCCACCCAGCACAGCGTAAACGAACTGCAGGGAATAGGCATAACGCCCGATGTAATAGTTCTGCGTTCGGACGGACCTGTCGGCGAGGAAATTAAGCAAAAAATAGCGCGTTTCTGCAATGTCGACGCCGACTGCGTGGTATCGGACATCACCCTTAAATGCCTGTACGACACGCCTGTAGCGCTGCACAAGGAAGGGCTGGATAAGGCCGTCGCCCGCAAACTCAAACTCGGCGGCAGAATAGATCTCAAGGAATGGAGAGCCTTTCTAAAATCTGTCAAGTCTGCGAAAAAAACCGTGGATATAGCGCTGGTAGGAAAATACGTCACGCTGCACGACGCCTATCTGTCGGTGGCGGAGGCGCTGAATGCGGGAGGATATGCCTGCGGCGCGCGCGTCAACATAAGATGGGTGGACAGCGAAACCGTTACGGCGCAAACGGCTCCCGTGATATTCGCCGGCGTCGGCGGCATAATCATTCCGGGCGGTTTTGGCAACCGTGCTACGGAAGGAATGATACAGTCCTGCCGTTATGCGCGCGAAAACGATATTCCTTGCCTTGGAATATGTCTCGGTATGCAGATGATGGCGATAGAATTCGCCCGCGACGTATGCGGTCTTAAAGGAGCCACCTCCGGCGAGTTCGAGCCGCAGTCGGACTGCAAGATAATCGATCTCATGAACGACCAGAAAAACATCGAAAACATGGGAGGGACAATGCGTCTCGGGGCGTACGACTGCGTTCTCAAACCCGGCTCCGCCGTATATGCCATGTACAGTCGTCCGCAAATAGCCGAACGCCATCGCCACCGCTACGAATTCAACAACGCTTATCGCGAAATATTCGAACAGAACGGCATGTCGCTGTGCGGTCAGTCGCCCGACGGCAAATTGGTGGAAATAATGGAGCTGCCGGGAAAAAGTTTTTACGTCGGCTGTCAGTTCCACCCCGAATTCAAGTCGCGCCCCGACGAAGCGCATCCGCTGTTTGCCGAATTCGTCAAAAAAAGCGTACAGCACAGTATGGAAACCAATAAATAATTCTTATAAAAATAGCACAAAACATAATCATATAATGGCCTATACTTAAAAAAGGAGAAATATTATGGAAAAGAAAAACAGAGTATCCGAAATTTTTGCCGAAAACGTGTTCACCGACAAAGAAATGAAAAAACGTCTTCGCGGAGAAACATATACCAAATATAAAAAATGCATAGAAGAAGGAATTCCGCTGGACCGGCCGCTTGCCGACGAACTGGCAGCCGCCATGAAGGAGTGGGCTATCGAAAAGGGCGCCACGCATTACACGCACTGGTTCCAGCCGATGACGGGCGTAACCGCCGAAAAACACGAGGCGTTTATCGAACCGGACGGCGACGAAGGCATAGAGCGCTTTTCGGGCAAAAATCTCATAAAGGGCGAACCCGACGCGTCCAGCTTTCCCACCGGCGGTTTGCGCGCTACTTTCGAGGCGAGAGGATATACGGCTTTCGATCCCGGCTCAAACGCGTTTGTAATAGGAACGTCTTTATATATACCCACGGTTTTCTGCTCGTACGGCGGAGAGGCGCTGGACAAGAAGGCGCCGCTGTTGAGGAGCGTTGAGGCGCTGGACAAAAACGCATTGCGCGTACTGCGTCTTTTGGGCGACACCCAGACCAAAAAAGTGGAGGCAAACGTCGGCGTCGAACAGGAATATTTTCTGGTGGACAAAAACGAATACGAAAAACGTCTCGATTTGGTAACCTGCGGACGCACGCTGTTTGGCGCCAAGCCGCCCAAGGGTCAGGAGCTTGAGGACCACTACTTCGGAAAAATAAAGGCGCGCGTGTGGGATTACATGAACGCCCTCGACGAAGAATTGTGGAAACTGGGCGTTTACGCCAAGGCAAAACACAACGAAGTGGCGCCCGCTCAGTACGAACTTGTCAATGTTTACACAAACTCCAATCTTGCCGTCGATCAGAACCAGATAACAATGTCGGTCATGAAGTCGGTGGCCGCAAAGTACGGAATGGTATGCCTGCTAAACGAAAAGCCCTTTGCCGGAATAAACGGCAGCGGCAAGCACAATAACTGGTCAATGGCGACCGACCGCGGTGAGAATCTTCTTAAGCCCGGCAAGCATCCGCGCGACAACGTCAAATTTTTGACCTTCTTTGCCGCCGTAGTGGCTGCCGTCGACGAATATCAGGATATGTTGCGCGCGTCGGTGGCTACGCCCGGCAACGACAATCGTCTGGGCGGAAACGAGGCACCGCCGGCCATCGTGTCCATGTTTGTCGGAAAAACCATGGAAGAAATAATAGCGTCTATCGTCAGCGGAAACGAATATGTCGAAAAAACAGCATCTTCTTCTGGCGTGGTGGGTTCTATCGCCATAACCAAAGACGACACCGACCGCAACAGAACTTCGCCGTTTGCCTTTACCGGCAATAAATTCGAATTCCGTATGGTAGGGTCGGATATGTCGATAGCCGACGCCAACATCGTACTCAACACCGCCGTCGCCGAGGAGCTGGGCAAAATTGCCGACAGCATCGAAAAAGAAGGCGCCGAAAATATCGAGAAAATTCTAAAAGACGTATTTGCGAAACACGGCAGAATTATTTTCAACGGCAACAACTACTCGGCGGAATGGAAAAAGGAAGCGGCAAAGAGAGGACTTGTCAATCTCGCGACAACAGTCGACGCCATTCCCGCGTACGTAAACGACAAAAACATCAAGCTGTTTGAAAAACACGGCGTAATGACTGCCGCCGAAATGCGCAGCCGTTACGAAATCATGGTGGAGCGCTATATAAAGATTGTGGATATAGAGGCGCGCACTATGCTGCACATGGCAAACAGAGAGATTATTCCCGCCTGCATAGCCTTCCAGAAAGACGTTTTGAAGGAACTGTCGCTTAAAGAACAGCTGGCGGACGTGTGCCTGAAACTTAACACAAAGGCGGAGAGCTCGCTTGCCGTCAAACTTTCGGCCGCTACAAGCAAGGCGTCTGCCGCCGTCGATAAACTGACGGGCGACCTGGACAAAGCCTCCGCAATTGGCGACAATTACGAGTGCGCCGTTTTCCACAAGGAAGAGATCTTGACGGATATGAAATTGCTGCGCGCGCAGTGCGACAGTCTGGAAGAGATTACCGACAAAAAACAATGGCCCTTCCCCACCTACAGCGCTCTTCTCAACAGCATAAAGTATTGATATGAACATTGTTTATCGACGCGTGCATAAGACCCGTGTCCCGGACGATGACGCTCTGCCGGGCGGCGCGCATGACATATATCTATACCGCCGGCGGCAGAATACCGCGCGACAATTCGGCAGTTGCGTATATGCGCGACATGTGCGATATGTTCGGGATAAAGCGGCTAAGCGTGTACGGAGCGGACGGTTTGGATGAGCGCGGCTGCGACTGCCTCGGAGCAATTAAAAACGCCGTGGACGAAATGAAGGCATAAAAAATAAAAAAGCGTGTTTGCGGGCAAAATCCGCGGACGCGTTTTTTTGTTCGGATAGGACAATCTTGCGTGGAAAATGCCGATATTAAGCAACAATGTACAATGTATTAAACTTGACTTTTTGCGCTGATTATGCAATAATATATACAAGTCTAATTTAACTAAAAAAGGAGAAAAAGATGAAAAAGGTTGCATTTATCGGTGCGGGAAGTTTGCAGTTTACCACCAGCTGCGTGCGGGATTTACTAACCTTTCCGTCGTTTAAGGAATGTGAGTTTGCGCTGATGGACATAAATCCCGACAATCTCGCGGCAATAAAGAAGATAGTGGAAAAAATTCTGCTCGAAATGAATTGCGAAAAATGCCGCGTTACCGTCACTTCCGACAGAACGGAAGCGTTAAAGGGCGCCGACGGCGTGCTGTGCACCGTCTTTAACGGCGATATCGACGTGTGGGAAAACGACATCATCATTCCCAAAAAGTATGGCGTCGACATCAACATAGGCGACACGCGCAGCGTATCGGGCATTTTCAGAGCGCTTCGCAATATTCCGCTCATGCTGGATATATGCCGCGACATCGAAAAATATTGTCCGCGCGCCGTTTTTTTGAATTATACAAACCCCATGTCGATGTTGTGCGGAGCCATGCAGAAATATTCGGGCGTGGAAGTGACGGGATTGTGCCACAGCGTGCAGCACACCATCGAAATGCTGTCGCAGTGGCTCAATGTGCCGTACGATGAAATTACGTACAAGTGCATGGGCGTAAACCATCAGGCGTTTTACACCGTTTTGGAACATAACGGCGAAGATTTATATCCGCGCCTTAGAAAGCTTTTGGAAGACCCCGAGTACTACAATAAAGAGCAGGTGCGCAACGAAATGTTTTTGAAACTGGGGTATTATGTCACCGAATCCAGCGGCCACAATTCGGAATACAACCAGTGGTTCAGGAAAAGGCCCGACCTCATTGAAAAGTACTGCACGCACGGGACGGGGTGGAATCCCGGACATTACGCTTATTCTCTTGAAGGGCGCAAAGAACGCCGCAAAAATCCGATGAAGCAGTATGACGATTGGATGAAAAGCGAATTTTCCACCAAAAAAAGCCAGGAATACGCCGCCGATATTTTCAATGCACGCATAGGCGACGGAAAGCCGTTTATCTTTAACGGCAACGTAATAAACAACGGGTCTATCCCCAATCTTCCGGCAGACGCCTGCGTCGAAGTGCCGGTGGTAGCGGACAGAATGGGCTTTAAGACGACCATTGCCGGGCCGCTGCCCGACCATCTCGCCATTTTGGTCAACACCACCGCCCGAATAGAGTCGCTCGTGGTGGAGGCGGCGATGCACCGCAGCAAAGAAATGGTGTATCATGCCGTGTATATGGATCCGCTGACTTCCGCCGTCTGTTCGCTGGACGAGATAAAGCGTTTGTGCGACGAATTGTTTGAAGCGGAGGCGCCGTTCTTCATAGGCTACAAGTAAGCCAACTTATTAAAGGGCCGTAAATTCGGTCCTTTTGTGTTGAATATCTTATATTTTTCGGCGAATTTATAAGAATTTTTATAAAAACTAAACCGTTGATTTGCCGGCGGCATTTTTATACGCAATTGTATTTTTGCCATGTAATACTGCCGCCTTATACAAAAAATTCGCTGTCACAGCTTTTTATGCGCGAAAGGCGCAGCGGCGCTTTATAAATAAGCGCGGCAAAAAAGGCATATTTTATGCGCCGAAATGTTGCGGCAAAATCGTATCGTATTGTTGACAAAAGCCGCGGCGATATGATAAAATCATACCAAACGACTATGTTTATAATGTTATGACGCGCCGCCTGCAAGACAGCGTGGCGCGCCGCAATTTTTTGCATTTCGGAGGTAAAAAATCATGATGGTTTCCACGCGCGGCAGGTACGCTCTCAGGGTGCTGTTGGATCTTGCCGAACATTCGTGCGGCAAAAACATTCCCATGAAACAGGTGGCCGAACGAGAAGGCCTTTCGCTTAAATATCTCGAGCAGATTTTGCCCGTGCTTACAAAACACAAGATGATCGAAGGGGTGCACGGCAAAGGCGGCGGCTACCGTCTTACGCGTGCGCCGCAGGAATATACGATAGATGAAATTCTGCGCCTTACGGAAGGATCGCTCGCGCCCGTATCGTGCATTTGTCCCGACGTGCCCTGTCCGCGCGCCGACCGATGCAAAACTCTTCCCATGTGGCATCAGCTGGACAAGCTTATAAGCGATTTTTTGTCCGGCATTACGCTTGCGGATCTCATGACGGGCGACAGGTGGAAAGACAATCAATAGTTTGCCCGGCAGTCGTGCGCTTAAAAAACAATTGCAACGCTCCTTTATCGATAAGGCGGCGTTGTTTTTTATTACAAACAAATTTTGCGGCCTTAAAAAACGCAAGCAGAATAGATGTCTGTCGCGGAAAAAAATATCTTCTCAGCAGCTGTTCGCGTGGAAAAGGCGTCCGCCGCAATGTACGCGCTGCGCGGCAAAAAGCGTTAAGAAAAGAGCTGCCTCGCAGATAATATCTTTTTAGCATTTACGGGCGGGCAAAAAGTTTCCCTCGTTAAAACCGGCAAAAAAAAGAGCGATGCGATTGTTTACGCCGGACGATTTTCGCGTAAAGAGCCGCGTTAAATGGCTGGCCGTTTGTCCGATAAATTGCCGCCTTACGCGTCGCAAACAGCGATAAAAGTGCTTTTCCGAAAGCCGACGTATGGCACTCGTGACGTTAAGAAAAGCAAAATGCGATAAAAATCGAGCGGTAGAGTTTAAATTATGTACTCTACCGACGGTAGAATTGCGCTTAAAAGTTTGACTTTTATATGTTTTTATGTTATTATTGTCACATGGACCAGGAAAGATTGAAAAAGACAATCTCAAATAATATGCTGATTTACCGTAAGCGCGCGGGTCTTACCCAGGCCGAGTTGGCCGAAAAAATCAACTATTCCGACAAGGCGGTGTCCAAGTGGGAACGCGGCGACGGAGTGCCGGACGTTGCGGTGCTGTGCGAAATGGCGGAAATTTTCGGCGTTACGCTCAACGACATGGTAAGCGAAAACGCGCCCAGGAAAGCGCCCCCGATACGCGGCACGCGCATAATAATCACCTGTCTGTCGCTGGCTATCGTATGGCTTGTCGCCACGCTTGTGAGTACGGTTCTCACCATAGCCGCGCCGTGGTTTCGTTACGGCTGGATGGCGTACATTTACGGCATACCGGTGTCTTTTATTGTGCTCACGGTGTTTACTGCCGTCTGGCGGCACAACACGCTGTTGTTCATCAGCGTATCCGGGCTTATATGGACGGCGATTCTATCGGTATATCTATCGCTCAGGTTTATCCCCAATATGGCGCTGTTGTTCGTGTTGGGCGCGCCGTTGGAGTTTATGGCGGTGCTGTGGTTTTTCCGTCCGTTTGCGAAAAAGCACTGACCTTCAGTTAAGACGCGGCGCGGAGCCGACCGCGTATTTTTTTCGCCGCGTCGGGAGATAAATGTAAACGGCGTATATTTTTTACATTGTACAAACATTGTAAATCGCTTATTTAATTGACGAAAACACCGCATTGTGTTATAATAACTTATATATAGTTTTATATTTTGCTTTGCAAGGAGATTAATCATAGTTGAAAAAAGGCGACGAACAAAAACATAGTTCACAAAAAAAGAATACGGCGCCACATAAAAACGGGAAAGATGATGTAGTTTCGGCTGCGGGCAGTGACGAGAGAACTTCCGTCATCGACGACTCCATTGTTCCCTATACGAAAAAACCGAAAATTCTGCGCGGGAAGAAAAAAACGGCCGAATATGTGCCGCCCGAGCGCTATTTTCCGGACGCAAAGACGGGTCTTACGGCTTTACAGGTCAGCAGCCGGATAGAGCAGGGCGCCGTCAACTTTACTAAGCACAGCAACGGAAAGACATACGGTTCGATACTGGTCAACAACATCTTCACGTTTTTCAATATGTTGACGTTTATCGTGTTTATAGCCATGATCGCGGTCATCAAAGAGCCCAAAGAACTAAGCAAGCTGTTCTTTATGATCATCGTGCTGATAAACGTGGCGATAGGAATAATTCAGGAGATAAAGTCCAAGTGCGCCACCGATCGGCTTAAACTCATCACAGCGCCGACGGCAACGGTTGTGCGCGACTCAAAAAAAGTGACTGTCCCCGTCGAGGAAATCGTGCTGGACGACATCATTTTGTTCGATACCGGCAAACAGATATGCGCGGACAGCGTGGTTATGGAAGGGGAAGCGGAGGTAAACGAGTCCCTTCTTACCGGCGAAAGCGAACCGGTGCTTAAAAAAGCCGGCATGCCGCTGTTTTCGGGCAGTTTTATAGTGGGCGGCTCGTGCGTGGCGCGCGTCGACAAAGTGGGCGCGGACAATTATGTCGAAAAGCTGTCCTCTTATGCGCGCAAGTACAAAAAGCCGAAAAGCGAAATGCGCAATTCCGTCACCGCCGTGATAAAAGCGGTTACGTGTTTTATCGTCCCCATAGCGATAATTCTGCTGGTTATCGGAATACGCAACCTGGGCGACAACGTAAACAGCGATACGGTGGGCGACGTAATAAGCCGCGTGGGCGGCGCCATCATCGGAATGATTCCGTCGGGAATGTTTCTGCTGGCGTCGGTAGCGCTTTTCCAGAGCGTCATCCGCCTTTCAAAGCACAAAATCGTCGTCAAGGACCTGTATTGCATAGAGATGCTGGCGCGCGTCAACGTTTTGTGCCTGGACAAGACGGGCACCATAACCGACGGGACCATGCGCGTTGTCGAGGTGTGCGACCTTAATCTGACGAGAATAAACGATTCGGTGGAGTCGATAGTGGGCGCAATGCTGACGGCGACGGGCGATAACAATATGACCGCTATGGCTCTTATAGATAAATTCGGTTACAACCGCGACTGGAAGGCTTTGGACGCGGTGCCCTTTTCCTCGCAGAAAAAGTTGTCGGCGGCGACGTTCGAGGACAAAGGGACTTTCGTACTGGGCGCGCCCGAATTTGTAATGCGCAGTCTTCCCGAAAAAATTGCCGAAAAAATGCATGAATACGCCAAAAGAGGCATGCGCGTCATGATGGTGGCGCACTCCAATACGCCGATACGCGATCATGCGGCGCCCTCCGACGTAAAACCCGTGTGCCTTATCGCGATAGAGGACCACATCCGTCCAGAAGCGCCCGAAATAATAGAATGGTTCAAGCAAAACGACGTGGAAGTCAAGATAATAAGCGGCGACAACCCCGTTACCGTTTCGGAAGTAGCGCGGCGCGTAGGCGTTAAGGACGCCGAAAAATATATTTCGCTGGACGGCATGAGCGCACAGCAGGTGGAAGAAGCCGCGTCGAAATATACCGTGTTCGGACGCGTCAGTCCCGAACAAAAATGCGTGCTCATCAAGGCGCTTAAACACAAGGGCAAAAACGTCGCGATGACGGGCGACGGCGTAAACGACATTCTGGCGATGCACGAAGCGGACTGCGCCATAGCCATGGGCACAGGTTCGGACGCGGCGAAAAACGTCTGCCATCTGCTGCTTACCGATTCGTCCTTCTCCGCTCTGCCGCTGGTAGTAAAAGAAGGCCGGCGCGTTGTAAACAACGTTCAGAGTTCGTCGGCGCTTTATCTCATGAAGACGTTTATGTCGATAGTGCTGTCCATCATATCCGTGGTGCTGGCGCTTGCCAGAGTCAGCGACGACATATATTTCTTCGATACGAGCAATTTGCTGGCGCTGGAATTTTTTATCATAGGTCTGCCGTCCATAATGCTGGCGACGCAATCCAACAAGAGCCTGATAACGGGGCAGTTTTTGGGCAATGTGTTCAAAAAGGCCATTCCCTGCGGCATAGGGCTGGTGTTTACGGTAATGTCGGTGTATCTCGTACACCGATCGGGCATTTTGGGACTTACCGGCGTCGAATACACGACGCTGCTTGTGGCGGGAACGCTGTTTACGGGCTTTTTCGACCTTATCAAGATTTGCTCGCCTGTGGATACCTTTAAGACGGCGCTTATAGTGGCGGACTTTTTCATGTGCGTCATCGCCATGACGGGACTTGTGTGGCTGACGGGCTTTATGCATCTTGACCTGTTCGGCGACATATTGCCGATAACTTCGCTGGGCTTTTCACGCCTGACTTTCCTTACGTCGGTGGTGTCGATAAGCTATTTCGTGGTGGTGCTGTGCGATCTTCTCATTTCTCTCATGGAAAAGAAAAAAGCTACCCGCACGACGCACGGCAGCGCGATATGACGCAGACGTCCGATCTTAAAAAGGCAAAGCTTAGTCCAAGCCGAAAAACAGGATAAATTTGCGCCGTCCCGCGGCAAAGAAAGCAAAATTGTGCGGTGATTTTGCTTGCCACCTTGCGATAATTGTTATATAATACTCTTGTCTATAAAAAGAATAAGTTATCAGGAGATAAAGTATGGAAATAAATCAGCTCAAACAAAAATTCATCGAACTATACGGCGGCAGCGAACAGGACATACGCGTTTTTTCGGCAGCCGGAAGAGTCAATCTTATAGGCGAGCACATCGATTACTGCGGGGGCAAGGTCTTCCCGGCGGCGCTCAATCTGCGCACGGTGGTGCTGGCCCGCAAAAACAACGAAAACGTCATTCGTCTTGCGGCGACGACGGTAAAACAGAGAGAAGAACTCAACCTTTCGACGCTGGACGCCTATAAGGGCCTTAAATGGGGCGACTACCAGGCGGGAGTGGCTTATGTCATGCAAAACGAAGGGTATAAAATAGTGGGAGCGGATACTCTTTACGATACCACGGTGCCGTTTGCGTCGGGACTTAGTTCGTCGGCGTCGATAGAAGTGGCCACCGCCATGATGCTTGCCACCTTTTCCGCCGAGGAAGGCGTAAAAAGCGTCGACCGCGTCGAGCTGGCGGTGTTGAGTCAAAAGGCCGAAAACACCTACAACGGAGTAAACTGCGGCATCATGGACCAGTTTGCCTCTTCCATGGGAAAGAAGGACAACGCCATATTGTTGGACTGCAAGACGCTTGAGTATCAATACGTTCCGCTGGATCTGGGCGATTACAGCATGGTGATAATCAACTGTAACAAGCCGCGTTCGCTGCAGGTTTCGAAGTACAACGAACGCCGCGAGGAAGTGGAGATCGCCTTGGAAAAGTTAAAAACCGTCATGCCCGGCATTACGTGCCTTGCCGACGTCACGCCCCGGCAGTTTGCACAGCACTCCGGAGTGCTCAGCGGAAAAATACTCGACCGCGCAAAACATGTCGTAGATGAGTGCGCACGCGTCGCCGAAAGCGTAGAGGCGCTAAAAAAAGGCGACATAAAGACATTCGGCGAATTGCTTAATCAATCGCATTACAGCCTGCGCGATTTGTACGAAGTGACGGGTAAAGAACTGGATTCGCTTACCGCTCATTCGCGAGAGTACGAGTATTGCATAGGTTCGCGTATGACGGGCGCCGGCTTTGGCGGATGCACCGTCAGCCTTGTAAGAAGCGACAAGGTGGAGGAATTTATCGATTACGTCGCCGAAAAATACAAGGCGGACATAGGTTATGACGCTTTGTTCTATAAGACGAGTATCGAAAACGGAGCTCAGGAAATAAAATAATATATAAATAAAACATAATCGCGCATACGTCTTTTACTAAAAGGCGTATGTTGTTTCATAGTTGTTGCGGAGAAAATTAGTTTATGACGGAAAAAAAGGAAAAGACAAAAAAGCAAAGAGGTTTTTGGTCGCGCTGCTGCATAGCGACGCTTATCGCCGTAATAATAATTTTCGTCTTGCTGGCGGGCGGCTGCGCGGTGGGACTGTATTATGCCAACGGTTTTCTTAAAAGCAATTACGATATCACGATAGGCGAAGGCTGGAATATCGTAACGGGCGTTTTAAGTAGCGACGGCGGTAAAATCGTCAGCCATCCCGCCGAGGCCGAAGACGAAACCCGTATGTATTCGGAAATGAAAAAGGCGCTTTTTCTCAACGAAAACGCCGACCTTAAAGGCGCCGTAGAGCAGTTTATCGACAGCGCTTTGGCAAACGGAGACGACGGTACTGTCGCGTATTACGCCGCGAAGGAAACGGACGAGAACGATTTTCTCTCTCTTATAGAACAGTTGTATTCCGACGGCAATCTCGACCTTACGCGGCTGAGAGAATTTATCAATAACGATACGGATATAGAGGCGGTGTACGACCGACAGCTTACCGCGCGTATAAACGGCAACGCTTTGGCGCTCACCATGGAGTCGCTGTTGACGTCGCAGATGGAAAAAGACGGGCAGCTGTCCGCTTTCGCCCCTTACGTGCACATACGACAGATTGATTTTTCCCGCCGCGGCGAAGAGAGCGCGATAAGGCTTATCGCCAGCCTTGACACCGAAAAGGCGGTTATGCCCGAGATCGAAAAAGGTCTGTCGGAGGCAAATATTCCGGGCATTGTAGCTTCAGTAGTAAAATTATTTATGCCCTCCGAAACGTATTTTTCCGTCTATCTTACCCTTTCCGATCCCGTCGGGCTGGACATCACGTTAAACACGCTAAGCGATCAATCTATGCAAAAGCTGCTTTCGCTTGTCGAAAAGGTAAGCGGAGAGGACATACTGGCGCCCGTCAAGCAGCAGATAAACGACGCGGTGGCATCGCTAAGAGAGCAATTCCCCTATATATTCGATATTTTGGACAGCGTAGACGACGAAGGGTGCGTCACGTTTGACATATACGGCTTGCTGGCGGATATGCTAAGCGCCGATAAACCGGAAGAAAGCCGGCTTTTGGGGCCCGATATTGCGGCGTTCGTGATAGGTACGCTCGGCTCGGACGCGGAACAGGCTATTGCGGACAAAATAGAGGAAAACGGCGTTTACGGACAGGCGGACTGGCAGAAAACGCAGGCGCAAAGTCTTATTTCGGCGATGGCCGACAGCTTTGCGATGGCCGAAAATTATTTCGTCAACGGAACGGACGAAAACGGCGATAAGATACTGTCGGTAGACAGCGGCATAGTTACGGGCGCGGAAAATGTCATCGGCCGCGTATACAGCGACGCCGCCGGCAATTTATATTATAAGAAAAGCGGAGGAAAATTCAAGATTTATATTTCGCCTCAGGGACAGGTAAGCGCCTTTAAGCGCAGCGGCTATGACGAATATGTGTCGACGGGGCTGCACTATACTTCCGGCGGCAAAGATTTTACGCTTTACAAGTCGCCCGACGGCACTGCAATTTACGGCGTAAGCGGCGGCGAAATACAGCCTAAAAACGGAACCTATACGGAACTTACGACCTTGTATGCGGACGAAGACGGCAACGTGTATTCGCGCCAGAACGAGCAGGGCACTCTCATCGAAATAACCAAAGAAAAGCTTTCGTTGGATACAATCTACAACGTCATCGCGTCGGAAAACGCCGACGGACAAAAACTTTTGGACCTTATCGATTTTTCCGCGCTCAGACAAAACGGCGTGTCGCATTGGCTGTCGCCCGTGCGCATTACGGAAGCTCAGCTGGGAGCGATGATAGACGAAGTGCTGGACGAGTATCTCGGCGACGAAATAAAAAAGACGAACCCCGCCGTCGCTTATTGCGCGATAGAGGACCGCGCGGACGGCGACTATATAAGGCTGGGCATAACCATGGATTTGTCGCAGATACTGCCGGAAGAATACGCTTCTCTTGCCGACGTGTTTTTGTCGGACCGCGTCTATGCTGAAGTGGTGTGCGAGGTTACGACGGGCAAAAATCAGGAAGATTATGCTCCCGTCGAAATAATTTACAACAATCTGAGCGGCGAATACACCGAAAAGCTGATGGATATTATAGGAAAGCTGACGGACAGCGGCAACTATACGGGCGAGCTGGAGAATATGGCGAGGAGCATACGCAGCGCCGTATCTGAACTGAACGAAACGGTTAAGATTACGTTTGTGGACGGCGCCGTCGAGACCGCGTCGCCCGCGGAAATAATCATTCCGCTTATTACCGACAAGATCGTCTCTCCCGAAAAATTCGCTTCCGCCGTGGATATGCTGCTTAAAAGCGACAGCGCGTCGGCTATTGCGCTGGCAAAGTACGAAAATCCCGACTTTGCCGACGACGGATGGGTGTCGTACGGCACAAAGCTGCTTGCCGAAAATCTTTCCCGGTCGTTTATTCTTGACAGCGGCGCGTTTTTGGTGGACGGACAGTATTCGCTGGACAAAATCATGGATATCATCGAGGACGCAAATTTCTCGTTGGACGACATAAAGCCCTATCTCGATTACGAGACCATGCGCACAAAGGGGTTCGACGGCTGGAAACAGTCTTTTGCGGCGGAGGATGTCGCGGTGGGAGCCATAGTGGACCGCATAAAAAGCGATGCGTTCGCCGGGTTTGAAAACGCCGATCCCGTAATAGAATATGTGCATATGTTCACGCGCGGAGAAAGAGAGTTCGCGTCGCTGGCCGTATCCGTAAATCTTAGAAGTATGCTGTCGGGCAACGAAGTGTTCGACCGGATATTGGACGTTTTGGACGACAGGCTTTTTGCCTCCGTAATAGTGGACGTTACCGACGGAGCGGAGTCGTACGAGCCCGCTTCGATTGCGATAAACGACCTTACCGAACAACAGACGGACGAGATCTTCGACGTAATTTCGCTGTTTGACGACAGATTTGACAAGGAAAGCCTTTTCAGCGAGGCGGTTCGGCAGGTGCGCAGCTCCTTTGACGACATACGCGACGGAATACAGTTTGAGATTACGGACGGCGCCGTCGTGTTTGCGCCTCCCCAACAGATTATTTACGACGCCATTATCGACAGGTCCGTCGCCGCGGATTTTACGCCCGACGACATGACCGACGCGCTCACGGCGTTTACGCTTGCGGGCAACGCCTATTTTGACAGCAACAACGGGTTTGTCGCCGACTCTTCCTCGGACGAAGCGGACAGACAGTTCTGGAACGGTGTTTTAAAAGAAAAATACTTCATGCAAACGGATATAAACAGTTTGTTTACAGCGCTTACTTCCGGCGCCGGCGTTTATGAGACGGTGACAGATTCCATAGATAAAAACCTGATTGCGCCCGGCGGAAAGTTTGCCCATACAAGCAGACAGCAGGCGGTTTATTCCGCTGATAACGAGCAGCTTTCCTATCTGTTCAGGATAAACTCGGGCGCCGTTGCCGACATGATGCAAAGCACAGTTATGCAAAACATCGAGATTTACGACATCCGCGTGACGCAAATCGACGGTGCGGAGGGTATATCGGTTACGATAGCCGTGCCCACGGAGGATGTTCTAGATTATATGGGCAATCTCGGCGCGGCGCTGTACGAAATACTGGACGAAATTCTTCCCGCCCGTCTTGCGGTAGACGTCACATGGACCAAGGAAGGCGCAACGCAGTTTACCGTCTGCGGCATGACGATGGGTGAGCGCGACGAATTGGGCAGGCTTATTTACTGCGTGACGGGTCAGGATATTTTCGCCGAAGAATCGGATGTCGCCAAGGCGGCGGACAAGGCGAGACAGTATGTCGACGACCACTTCGAATACGGGTTTAAAAACGGGCAGGAATACTTCCGCATGGCCGATTTTTATACGCTGGCGGCGGAAAACCTGTTTGCTCCCGCAGCGGATAAACCCGATATTAGCGCCGACGACGTATTTGACGCCATGAAAGCACTGTACGAAACGCCCGAAAACAGCGCCGGTGAATTCGACGCCGCTATGCTCGAATACGTCAGCGACCCGAATATCGAAAGCGCATTGTCTCAATTCGTACACGATAGTTCGTACGAAGTGGTGGGAGCGGGCCAGGAAATTGAGCCCGGCGAACCCTTAAACGTCAACATTACCGCGACAATAAGATACGCGATAGACTTCGGCGCAGAGGCAAAAAAACTGCTGCCGGACAATATGTATATAACGCTCAAATATTATGTCCGGCCGTACTTTGACGGCGACGGCCAAATAAGTCTTGACAATGCGGCGCTTGGTATTAGCTTTAATCTTTCGGAAAATACAGACGCAATAGAAAAGTGTCTTGAATATTTCGATATAGACGTGCAGGCGGCAATAGAGTTGGCAAGGACGCAGCTCGATACATACGTATTGGATATTCTCGGCCGGAGGTAAACACTTAGTAGGAAAGGACAGGCAAAGCAGTCTGTCCTTTTTTTGTAATAAGGGGGCGTCGCGCTTTTATGCGGCAGCGTAAGATTATTTGGGAGTTTGCGCTTTTGTGCGGCAGCGTAAGATTTTAGAAAAAATTTACGCTTTTTGTAAGCGCGCATTTTTCGCGAGCCGTTGCTACTGGCCGGACTTTGACAGCGGTTTTTAAAAAGTCGTGCCGCCCGCAAAAAAAATTTAAAAAATTTTTAAAAACATACCCGAAAACGCTTTACAACTTTATCATAATGAAGTATAATATGTGCATAATTTCAAAAAGTTCTTTACTGCGATAAAGTGGTAAAGCAAAGGAGTGCATAATAATGAAAAACAAAAAAGGTACGATTTTCGCTAAAGCCGCGGCGCTTGTTGCCGCCGTCATAATGTCGGTTACGGCGTTTGCCGCCTGCAATTCGGGCGAACAACTGGCTTACGGAAAGGAGCTGCTTACATTAAACACACAGCTTGACACTTTGACGCAGTTAAACATGGGCGCCATAGACGCCGCCGTCATCGACTCCGTAATGGCGGGATATTATTCGAACAACGGCGAATATGCCGGCAAGGTCACCATTATGGATGCCGTCTTGCAGCGCGAACAATACGGAATAGCCGCTCGTAAAGACGACAAGGCGTTTATGTCCAAAATCAACGAGGCGCTCATTGCGCTTTACGGCAACGGCGGAATGCAGGAAGTGGCGGATCAGTTCGGACTTACGGCGGACATCGCTTTGGAAAGCAGCACCGAAAATCCCCTTGCCGACGCAACAGATTCCAGCTGGGACGATATCGTCGCGTCGGGAAAAATCATAATAGGCTACACGATATTCGCGCCCATAGCTTTTGACGAAGGCGACGGCCTTACGGGCTATGATATAGAGCTTGCCAAAAAGACCATCGAATATCTCAACGAAAAATATTCGGTAAATCTCACGCCGGAATTCCAGATCATCGACTGGGACAGCAAGGAAGCGCTGCTTACCAACGGCACTATCGACCTCATTTGGAACGGTCTTACCATCGATGACGAAAGACTTGCCAATATGTGCATATCCGTACCCTATCTCAATAACGACCAGGTGGCTGTTGTGAGAACGGAAGACAAAGACAAATACGTTACGCCCGATGATCTCAAAGACGCGGTAATCGGCGTAGAGAAGGGTTCGGCAGGCGAAAGCGTAGTGCGCGGCGAATAAACCGGGCGTGAAAACGAAAAATTTAGACGGAAATAAAACATGTTTTTGCAGATTATAAACATGCTTTTCCAGGGTTTTGCGGTGACACTATCGTTATTTGCCATAACGATAGTGTTTGCCGTTCCTTTGGGATTGCCGATAGCGTTGGGATCGCGTTCGCGTTTTAGAGCGGTAAGATATGTAGTTCGGGCGTTTGTGTGGGTGATACGCAGTACTCCGCTTATGCTGCAGGTGCTGGCTGTTAGCTTTATTCCCAGCGTTGTGTTCCACATAATGAACAAAGACGTTGCCGCGGCGTTCGGGGTAAGTGTCAGTCAATTGAATTTTATATTCGTGGCGGCGGCGTTCATAATAAATTACGCGTGCTATTTTTCGGAAATATACCGTGCGGGCATTGCCGCCGTGTCGAAAGGTCAGTACGAAGCGGGCAAGGTGCTGGGGCTTACAAAGGCGCAGACGTTCCGTAAAGTGGTGCTGCTGCAAGTGATAAAACACATCGTCCCGCCCATGGGCAACGAAATTATTACGCTTGTAAAGGATACGTCGCTGGCGCAGATATTGGGCGTAATCGATCTTTTAAGCGCGGCACAAAACGCGGTAAACAGTCTGGTAGTGCTGTCGCCGCTTATATACGCCGCGGTTTTTTACCTTATATTCAACGGCCTTTTGACGCTGCTTTTGGGCTATACCGAAAAAAAACTGGGTTATTTTAGGGTGTGATATGTCGTTTCTGGAAGTAAAAAACGTTTGTAAAAAATTCGCCTCGACGGAGGTGTTACAAAGCATAAGCTTTTCGTTGGAGAAAGGCGAAGTACTTAGCATAATAGGTTCGTCGGGCAGCGGCAAGACGACGCTTTTACGCTGTCTTAACTCTCTCGATACGCCCGACGACGGACAAATCAGCGTTGCGGGGCGCGTCGTTTTTGACAGCAGAGCAAATAGAAAGTCCCCCTTTTTCAAGCGTGACGCCGCCGCCAAAGGAGACGAGAAGAAGGCGGACTGCGATGCGGCCGTAAGCTCAAAGCCTGAAGAAAAACAAGATTTACGGCAATTGATCGAAAAAATCGAAAATCCCGCGGCGGAAGGGTTCGGGTTGGTCTTTCAAAACTTTAACTTGTTTCCGCAGTACACCGCCCTCAAAAACGTCACGCTGGCGATGGATGTTTTGTCAAAAAAACGCATGAAGGAGTGCGGAGTAAGCTTTTTCATGCGCAGCAAACTCATGAAGGAGCTGCAAATGCGCAACGAAGAGCGGGCAAAGAGCATTTTGCAGCGGGTAAACATGGCGGAAAAGGCCGACAGCTATCCGTATCAACTTTCGGGCGGACAGTGCCAGCGCGTCGCAATAGCCCGCGCTCTTGCTTTAAGTCCCGCGGTGCTGTGTTTCGACGAGCCCACGAGTGCGTTGGATCCGCTGCTCACAAACGAAGTGCTGGCGGTAATACGTTCGCTTAAAAGCAAGGACATGACGATGATAATAGTGACGCACGAGATGGAATTCGCCCGCGGCGTAAGCGATAAGATCGCCTTTATGTCGGAGGGGGTGATTTCCGATTTCGGAACGCCCGACGAAATTTTCGGCGAAAAGGCGTCGGACAAGCTTAAAAGCTTTTTGAGCGGCGTTCACGGCGATTACGAGGAGCAAGCATAATTTTATTCGACGCGTCGAAAGGGCGCGTTTTTTATTGAAAAAGGGCGCGTTTATGCGGCGTTATATGCATAAACGGTTGGTAAAAACGGCATTATAACCGTATGAAAAGTATTGTGTCGACAATTAAGTCCGCGCATAAAAAGGCAGCCGCTCTCTTTCTTGCCGCGCTGATCGCGGTATTGGCGCCCGCCTTTGCCTGTGCAAACGCTGCGCCCGGAGCGGCACGCAACGCCGTCACGATAACCTGCTGCGGAATGCAGTTTTCTTATTATGACGACATAGTTCCCGCCGTCAACCATGTGGTGGCGGAAGAATTTTTCCGCAACAAAGTCAATGCCGCGCCCGCGATAAAGGCGGAGTATGTCGCCGCGCTGACGGAGGCGGGGTATTCTCGCAAAAAGGCGATGCTTGCGGCGTATCCGGCTCTTGGCGGTTTTTTTGACAAGATAAACGCCGCGGTAAGCCGGAAAGCGGAAGACAGCAGCATTAAATTTCTGGCGGAAGACAAGCCGCGCTTTTCGATATCCCGGGAAAAACCGGGACGAACAGCCGACGAAAAAGACTTTTATAATAAACTTTTTTTATTGTGGCAGCATAATTTAAGCGGGCGCATAACGCTTGACGTTAAAGCCGTCGCGCCTTCCGTTACCGCCGCCGAAAATCAAAAGCGTATTCTTTTAAGGTCGGAATTTTCCACCGATTACTCTTCCAGCGGAGCCAATCGCAGCAGCAATATAGAGCTCGCCATGAGAGCGTTAAACGGCACAAGTCTTAAATGCGGCGGGCAGTTTTCCTTTAACGCCGCGGTGGGGCCGCGCACCGAAAAAAGGGGTTATAAGCAAGCCAAAATAATAGTGGGCGGCAAGTATGTCGACGGAATAGGCGGCGGAGTGTGCCAGGTCTCCACGACGCTTTACAATGCGGCGCTGGAGGCGGGGCTGTGCATAGACGAGGCCTCCGGGCACACGCTGGCGTCGTCGTATATCGAACCGTCTTTCGACGCCACGGTAAACAGCGGCACTGTCGACCTTAAATTTACCAATTGCACGGAAGGAGAAATTTTTATCTCGGCGGTATGCGACGGAAAAAAAGCCGTAATAAAAATATTCGGCACCGAAAACCCGTACGAAATACGCCGCCGTTACGTCATAACGCGGCGGGGAAGCGTTCCTGAAGACGAAATTATTCTGGACACGGAAGGCAGATATTTTACCGACGAGAGCGAAAGCGGCGAACTTGTCCGCATAAAAAACGGGCTGGCGGGTTTTGAAAGCGAAGGTTATCTCGATTATTATCAAAACGGCAAAAAGGTGTTTTCGCGCCGCATCCGCCGCGATAAATACGCATCCATTCGCGGAATATTGGCAAAAAAACCATAATTCGCGCCGATTGGCATAAATACGTCTTGACAAACGGCGTAAAAAATTGTAAAATTTAAAAGCCGAAAGACATATTTAATGTTGTTTCGTCAATTTGCTGCGGGAATTATTAAAATGGGTCTGACCGAAATTTTGACTATACTAGGAATAGTGGCGGCAGCGTTCGTCGCATATTTTATCGCGAAAAAGCGCGGCTATTATGAAGATTTGGTTTTCGAGCTCGTAATAGCCTGCGTTCCTTTGGGTATTTTGGGCGGCAGGCTGGGATATTTTTTGGAAGACATCACTTCGCCCGTCGGACAGAAAATGTGGAGCGTTACGGCGTTTTTCGGCGTTACGGGACGCGCCGGCTTGTCTTTATACGGCGAAATATTGGGCGCGGCGGCGGGAGCTTTTATTTTGAGCTTCGTAAACGGCCGCCTTATGGCGAAAAATCCCGAAAAATATCATTATCGCAAAGTGAATTTTGTGCAGATGTTCGACGTTGTGCTGTGCGTTCTGCCGCTCGGGCTGAGCTGTATGAGCCTTGGCAATGCCGCAGAAAGCGGCGGTTTTTTTACATCGGTGCACTTTTACGCCTTTTTGTGGTATGCGGCGTCGGAGGCGCTGCTTTTGTGGCTTTACGCCGGCAAACGCAAGAGTTTCGACGCGTTTATTACCGCCGTATCGCTTGTACTTACGGGCGGCGGCGACATAATTTTCTGCGGATTTGACGAAGGCGCGCTGTGGCTGGCGGAAAATATTATAAAGACGCGCCAGCTTTTGGGGCTTGTAGCGGTTTTAGCGGGCATCGCCATCATTTTGGCTTATATCGTCAAGGCGGCAAAAAGCGGAAAGGAATTTTTTATTCTCGTAAAAATCGACGCGCTGGGCGACGGCTATTACGGTTACGACGTGTCGCAAGTGGGGAAAGAGCCCCTTATCGCGCCCGACGACAAAAAGAAGGAAGTGCAGTTTGACGAAGTGTCGGACGGCGATCAATATTGGCTTAAAACGCAAGACGGAGACGCCGACGATTCGCTTGACGCGGACAGCTCAGACAAGGAGAAAAGCGATAACGACAATGAAAACCGGTGAAAAACAACTTTATGTCAGTCCCAAAAAGCGCAGAATTTGCAACATTGCGGACGCTGCGATTATTCTTGCCGCCGCCACAGTGGCGGTTTTAAGCTATTTCGATATAATTCCCCTCAGGTTTTCCTCCATAATAAACGGCGTCATTTTATCGGCGCTGGGAATTGTATTTTTCGTCAACGCGCTCATCCAGGGCAATTCGGTTTCGATGTGGCTGGCGTTTTGCTTTATCGTGCCGGCGGTAATGAGTTTTTTGTGCAAGTACGGCATAACGTCCTACGGCGAAATTTATCCCGTATATATTGCGTTGCCGGGCATAGCGTGTTTGGGAGCCATGATAATAAGCCGCGAATTTTGGCGTCTTACGAAAGCCGCGCTGGTATTTTTCATAGCGGCGGCGATATTCGTCCCGCATGCGGCGGGCGCACTCGGCATGGGCTGGACGCTGGCAATGCTGGCCGGTTATCTGGTCATTCTGGCCGCGGCGCTTATCGTCTATCTTAACAAAGGAGAAAAGAAATGAAAAGAAATCTTACGTTGCTTACCGACTTTTATCAACTGACCATGATGAACGGATATTTCAAAAAAGGGATAGGGGAAAGAGAAGCGGTCTTCGATATGTTTTTCCGTCCCAAAGGACAGATAAACTATGCCGTCGCGGCGGGACTTCAGCAGGTGGTGGAATACATACAGGACATAAATTTTACGCCGGACGATATTGGGTATTTGCGAAGTCTAAACACTTTCGACGAAGAATTTTTGCAGTATCTTACGACTTTTAAGTTTACCGGCGACCTGTACGCGGTGCGCGAGGGCGAGATAGTTTTTCCCATGGAACCCATCGTAATAGTAAAAGCTCCGCTCATTGAGGCGCAGTTTGTGGAAACGGCGCTTTTGTGCATGATAAACCATCAGACGCTTATTGCCACAAAGGCGGACAGAATGACTTCGGCGGCGGGCGAAGGCACCGTGGTCGAATTCGGATTAAGGCGGGCTCAGGGGCCGGACGCCGGCATTTACGGCGCGAGAGCCAGCATGATAGGCGGCGCGATAGGCACCAGCAACGTGTTGGCGGGCAAAATGTTCGGTATTCCCGTAAAGGGCACGCACGCGCACAGCTGGGTAATGAGTTTTCCCGACGAGCTGAACGCCTTTAACGCATTTGCGGACATGTATCCCGACAGCTGCCTTTTGCTGGTGGATACGTACGATACGCTGGCAAGCGGTATTCCCAACGCCATAAAAGTGTTCGAAAGACTGCGCGCAAGCGGTCATAAGCCCGTGGGCATACGTCTTGACAGCGGCGACCTTGCGTATTTGTCCAAACAGGCGCGCAAGATGCTGGATGACGCCGGCTTTGAAGACGCGCTGATTTTTGCCGGCAACGACATCGACGAAAACGTCATATCCGCGCTTAATGCTCAGGGCGCGCGAATAGATATGTACGGTATAGGTACAAAACTGATTACCAGCGAATCCATGCCCTCTCTCGGCGGCGTTTACAAACTGGCCGCCATCGAACAGGACGGCAAGCTGCAGCCCAAACTCAAAAAGTCCGACTCCATCGAAAAGATAACCAATCCCGGCTTTAAGACGCTGTACCGCATTTACAACAAGAATTCCGGCAAGGCTTTTGCCGACGTCATTGCGCTTAAAGGCGAGCAGCTTCCCAAACCGCTGGTGCTGACGCACGAGACCGAACGCTGGAAACAAAGCGTTTTGAAAGATTACGAAGCGCGCGAACTCATCGTCAAAATCATCGACGGCGGCAAGTGCGTGTACGACTTCCCCACGATAGAGCAGGACGCGGCGTATCGTCGCCATGAAAAGGCTGAGTTTTGGGAAGAATACAAGCGGCTCGAAAGTCCGCACATTCACAAAGTCGATTTATCGGACGGTCTGTACCGGCTGAAACAAAAATTATTATTGGTGGAATGATATGAAAAAAAAGGAAGACGACAGCAAATTCAGAATCGTACGCAAAGGCTACGAACGGCGCGACGTCGACGCTTACATCGCTAAGACGGAAAGAGACGCCGCAGCAGCCGTCGAAAATCAGAAAAAAGTCATCGACGACTTGAAAAAGACGGTGGACGAGCAGCAGGCGAAAATCAAAGAGTACGAACAAAAATCCCGCCGAATAAGCGACGCCATCATGTCGGCGCTGGCAAAAGCCGACGAGATAGAAAAGCTTTCGGCGTATAAGTATGCCCAGGAAATGGAACAGCTAAAAACTTTCCATGCGCGCTGGTTGACTTACTATGCCAAACTGATAAAAAAATATCCGCTCACCGACGATCTGGAGGCCATCAGCAACTTTAACGACAAAGTCAACAGCATTTTGGGAAAGACTGCGGCGGGCGCTTCCGGCGAGGACGAGGGCAGCAAATTCCGCGAGGAGTTTTCCAAGCTCATTCATCAAAACGGGGCGCTCGACAATCCCGACGAAGACGATATTCCCTCTTTTGCGCCGGCGACCTTCATGACGCTTTCCGAAGAAGAAAAGTCGTCGTATAAATCGCAGCGTGTTTCCGCGCCCGTCCCGAAGGGCGAAAGCGAGAGCGGATTTAGCTTTGAAGAGGCGTTAAACCCCAAGGAAAGCCTGGAGGAAATAATGGCCGATTTGGGACTGCTGATGGACGATAATCCCGTAAACGATAAAAAATAACGTTAAAACGGCGCAAAATGACGAAAAATCGCAGGAATTTTGCTTGACAAACTCTTGCGATTTATTGTATAATATTTGCCGAGCCGTATAGCGGAGGCCCCAAAAACCATAAAATCGGTTGCCTCGCCTAACGGAGACATCATTGAGGAGGTGCTAAAATGTACGCAATAATAGCAACAGGCGGCAAGCAGTATAAGGTTCAGCCCGGCGACGTCATCAACGTCGAAAAGCTCGCCGTTCAGAAAGACGAAAAGGTGGTTTTGGACGTTTTAATGACCGTAGACGGGGACACCGTTACGACGGGCAAGGACGTCACTGCCAAGGCTACTTGCAAGGTGCTGGCTCAGGGCAAGGACAAAAAGATTGTTGTCTTTAAGTATAAGGCCAAGAAAAACGAGCGCAAAAAGCAAGGTCACAGACAGCCGTTTACCCGTCTTTTGGTGGAAAATATAGGCTGATGACAACCGTTTCGGTGATAAAAAAAGCCGGTCATATTGTCGAATTTACTTTAAGCGGGCACACCGGGGCAGGCGAGCGCGGCAGCGATATCGTATGCGCGGCATTGTCGGCTGTTTCACAGACAGCGCTTTTGGGGCTTACCCGGGTAATAAAAGCGCCGGTAAAATTCGAACGCGACGACGAAAAAGGCTTTTTACACGTTACCGTAAACACAGACAACGAAGATGTAAGGCGCCGCACGGACGATGTTTTGAACACTATGTTATGCGGCATAAAGGACATGGCGGAAGGATATCCGCAATTCATTAAGTTGGAGGAAAAAAATCATGTTTATTAATATTCAGTTATTCGCGCATAAAAAAGGCGGCGGCTCCACCAAAAACGGAAGAGATTCCCAGGCAAAGCGTTTGGGAGTTAAGCGCGCCGACGGACAATACGTACTTGCCGGCAACATTCTGGTAAGACAGAGAGGCACGGCTGTTCATCCCGGCAAAAACGTCGGAAAGGGCAGCGACGATACCTTGTTTGCGCTTAAATCCGGTATCATGAAATTCGGCACGAGATGCGGCAAAAAAATGGTAAGCGTTATCGAAGTGACCGAACAGGCCGCGGCACAATAACAAAAGCGGAAAGGACGTTCAATGCGTCCTTTTTCTGTATGCAAAAGAAAACGGTTGCGGAGAAATAAAATATGCAGATGCTTTTTCCCTCAAAACATTTTGTCATAAAGGATACGCTGGAATGCGGACAGCTTTTCAGATACACGATGGCCGGCGGCGGCGCCACGGTATATTCGACGGACAAGCGGTGCTTTTTGTCGCAGGACGGGATGTACACAAAGCTTGAATGTCGAGACGAGGACAAAGACTATTTTATGTCGTACTTTGACGTCGATACGAATTATGACGACATTACCGAAAAACTTTCGGCCTTCCCCGAGCTTAGCCGGGCGGTGGCGTTTTCCGGCGGACTGAGAATATTAAGGCAGGACTTTGAAGAAACGGTGTTTTCGTTTATTATCTCCGCCAACAACAACATCAAGCGGATACAAAACACCATCGAACGGCTTTGTCGCGCTGCCGGCACGGATATGGGCGGATATTATGCCTTTCCCACCGCAAAACAGCTGCAAAAACTCACCGTAAACGACCTTAAAGATTTGGGACTGGGGTATCGCGCCGAATATATTTACGAGACGTGCCGCGTTCTTCCCGGCGAAAAACAGCGCATCATGTGCTACAACAGCGACGAAAAAATATACAAAAAACTGCTTTCGCTGCAAGGCGTCGGACCAAAGGTAGCCAACTGCATAATGCTGTTCGGCCTGCGTCGCACGGGCGCCTATCCGGTGGACACATGGATATTTAAGGCCAATCGCACCGAGCAGCTTAACACGCCCAAAAAAGTGGAGCGGTATTATCGCGACAGATACGGCGAGTATGCCGGATTCGCGCAGCAGTATACGTTTTATTATGCGCGCAGCAACAAGACAACCGGTACGCCCGCAATAAAATAATATTATATTTTCCGCAAAAAAGCCCTACATAATATCATCTGGAATAAAAAAACGGAGACAGTTAAAAAAGATTGTCTCCTTAATATTTGCAGCGGAAAACAAAATTAAATTTTGTCCGTCATTATATCCATATAAAAGTGCCAGTCATCGCGACTTAGATAATGCATGCCCGTTCTTTCGCGGAAAAAGATGCCGTTTGCACCGTATTTTTTGCCCGTGACGGGCTTGTCGTCGTCAAATCCGCCGCCCATTCCGTAAAGCGCGTAGGCGGGCATTGCGGCCTTGCAGCAAAGATATTGATTGGTTGTGTCCGCCCAGGTGTCCTCTTTTGCTGCGCCTACTACCAGCGTGCGAGGGGCTATCAGCGACAGCAGAAAATGTTGGTCGAAGGGAAGTTCGTCTTCTCGGCCGGCGTAATCAAGGTAATTTTTGCAGAACCAGTGCGGAAAAACCGCGGTTATGTCCGCCACCGTTTCGCCCTGTTTGTTTCTCGACAGCGCGGCGCCCGAGCAGCCGGAGTCGTTGGAAAAGACGAAGGAAAACCGCTCGTCGTTTGCCGCCGCCCACAGCGCAGTCTTGCCCAGCCTTGAATGACCTATCGCGCCCACACGGTTGTTTAACACCAGCTTTCTATCGAAAATATAGTCGAGCATGGCGGACATTGCCCATGCCCACAAGGAGATTTTGCCAAAGGTGTCGCCGTCGCGCCGCTGTTTTAAAAACAGGCGTTCGAGTCCCTCCCCGAAGCTGTTTTCGTCCTTCGAGACGTCCTGATAAAAAAAGGAAATGACGCCGAATCCCCTGTCGATCAGCTCTTCGGCCGGAAAATATTTGTCCGGAACGTCCTTCGAAAAATTGGCGAACACGAAAAACGGATATTGTTTTCCGCCGTCCGGATAAATGAGATTGGCCTTTAGCTCAAAGCTTTCGCCTTGGTTGTTAAAACCGAAAACCGGCGTTTCTAAAATGCCCTTTCCCGCAAAATACCGTTTTTTTTCTGTCGTTTTTACGTTGGCAGGCAAATGCGGGGGCATAAAACCGTATTCCTGCTGCGAAAGCAAGCGTATAATTTCTTCGCGCCGCGTCCGCCAATGTTTTGCGCCCGCGGTTTTGTCTTCCATTAGTTCGGGCAGCCGGTAATCCAAAAGTAAACTGCCGTCTTGGTTTTTTTCGGTCGATTGCATATTGTCGCTCCGTTAAACTTTATTAAAGCAAGTTGAGTACATTATAGGCTAAAAGGGTAAAAAAGGCAAGCGGAATTTATTAAACGCGCAAATTTTCGGGCTTTACGGCCGCGTAAAAACGGGAATATCACACGCGTATTTCCGCAGCCGCGATTGCGAAGCCGAAAAATATTTATAAAAATTTTTGCGATTGTTGCAATAAAAAGCGCATTTCAAAGATTAACTATGTGAAAGGAGCCAAAAAGAAATGATTTTTTTAAGCATTGCAGACACACTCTCCGACGCATCGGAATTAGACAGATGTTTATCGGAAATAGCACAGGGCAGCGCACAGGCGTTGGACGAATTATACAAAAAAACAAAAACCGCGGTATTTGCCTATTCTCTGTCGCTGCTGAAAAACTTTCATGATGCGGAAGACGTTGCTCAGGACGTATTCGTAACGGTATATATAAACGCGCCCGCCTATTCGTCCGTAGGCAAGCCGATGGCATGGATATTGACGATAGCGCGCAACCTGTGTTACAAAAAGCTCGGCGCCGGTAAACGCACCGACTATCTGGACAGCGACGAGGCGGAACGCTTTTTTGCCGAACACGCCGTATCGGCGGAAACAATCGCCGAAAACAAGTTTTTTATAGAAGAGTGCTTAAACAATCTTTCCAAAACGGAACGGGATATTCTTGTCTTACATGCGGTGGCGGGAATGAAATTCCGCGAAGTGGCTGCCTTTACGGAAGCGTCTCTGTCGTCGGTGCTTTCCGTATATCACAGGACGATAAAAAAAATCAAAAATAAGTACGGGAGTATTGTATCATGAAAAACAAAGACGTAAAAAACAAAGTCAAAACGGCGTTTGAAAGCGTTACGCCTGATGACGGTGAACAGATACGCAGCCGTATAGAAACCGTCAGCCAGGTCGATAAGCCGGCAGCCGTTGCCGTAAGGAAAAATACCTTTATAAAGAGATTTGCCGTAGCTGCCGCCTGTCTTATAGTGTTGGTCCTGGGCGGACTGGGCGTTTACGGCTACAATATGAATTTCATCACCGTAACGGAAATTTCGTTTGATGTCAATCCCAGCATGACCATGACGCTAAACGGCAAAGGACGCGTGCGTTCGGTTACCGCCAACAATGCCGACGCGCAGCGGGTTTTGGAAGGGCTGGACTTTGAAGGCAGCACATACGAGGTGGCGGCAAACGCCATCATAGGCGCTATGCTGCGCACAGGGTACCTATCGGAACTATCCAATTCGGTGCTCGTCAGCGTAAACGACAGCCGGTCGCAAAGGAGCAAGACCATCGAAAGCAATATTTTGGCCGAGATACAGCGTATTTTTACGCTTGAAAACTTCGACGGCGCCATAATTTGTCAAAGCGTTACCGACAACGGACGGCTGCAGGCGCTCGCCGACGAATACGGCATTACAATAGGCAAGGCCAATCTTATCGAAAAGATAATAAATACGCAAAGCTCTGCCGGCTTGCAAACCGTGTACACGTTCCGCGATCTTGCGGGACTTACCATCAACGAACTCAACGTTCTTGCCGAATCTTTATCGGTAAATCTCGGCGACAGCGCCAGCGGCACGGCGAGCACGCAAGGCTATATTGGCGAGCAGCGCGCTTACGAACAGGCGCTTGCGTTTGCCTTGGTAAACTCGGCCGACGTGACGGGCAATATGCGCGCCGAATTTGATTTCGAAGGCGGCGTAATAGTGTACGAAGTGTCGTTCCGCACATCAGACGGATGCGAGTACGAAGTAAAGGTGGGGGCAAGCAACGGCGAATTCGTCGAGCTTTCGGAGGACCTTGAAAGAATGGCCGGGCCCATGGGCGAAGCGCTTGCCGAAGATGAAATACGCCTTGCCGCCATGCAAAAGGCCGGCCTTACCGGCACCGAGAGCCTTACCGGGTACCGCATTAGCCGCGACGAGAGAGAATACGAGGTGTCGTTCGGGTATGACGGCTTTGTTTACGAAATAGATGTGCGCCTTGACGGAGTGGTTATGTCGTACGACAAAAAGACGGATGTGTCGGTGCCGGGCGGAGATACTTCCGTTCCCGGCGGACAGATAACCGCTCAGCAGGCAAAGGAAATAGCTTTTTCCGTGGCGGCTCAGCGCTGGCAGGACTTTGACGCCGACAATGTGCGCGAATACGACGACGAGGGAGGACGACCCGAACGCGAAGACGGCGTGCTCGCCTACGAAATCGAGTTTAAGTGCGGCAGGTACGAGTACGAGTTCAGGATAAAGGCGTCCGACGGCACTGTCATAAAGGCGGAGCGCGAAAGAGACGACTAAGCTACTTGCGTAAACAAAAAGAATACGAGCGCAATAAATGCGTCCGTATTCTTTTTTTACTAAAATTAATTGCGTCACAAGGTTGCGAGATATTCGCTTTCGTGATATTCTATTGCGCTGCGCGTGATTATGTCAAAGACCTTGAGTATCCTCTGTTTTATTGAGTCGTCCGCCAAGTCGTCGGCAAAGGATATATATTTTACCGCCAGCGGCTTAAAAGCGAGAGTGCCGGGAACATAGGGCGCTGTGCCGTCCGGCTGTACGGCAAACACGCAGAAAAAGCTGTTGTAAATGCCCCTATCATATAACGCAGGCTGCAAAACGCCGGATATGAAATCGAGCGTACCCGAATCGTTTTTGTAAATTACAACGTCGCCGACGCCGGGAGTAACTGTTTTCGCGGTGACGCCCTTGAGCGTAAATTCGCCGGTTTGGGCGGAAAGAGTGAATGAAGAGAGATCTTTGGGCAGTACGATGCGGATTCTATCGGGAGAATTTTCGTAAGCTATTTCGAAGTACCGGTTTTTGTCTTCCATTTTCATATATGTGTGGTAGTAGGAGTAGACGAACAGGTTTTTCCTGTCGGCGACGTATAGTTTGCCCATTTCGGCGTATTCTATTCCGTCTGCCGCCTCCCCGTCTTCGCCTTGTTTTGCCTGCTCGATATAGCCGAGCGCCTTTTCTTCGCTAACCCGGCCGCGATAATTTTCGCCGTAGACAACGGTTTTTATCGCTCGGAAATCGTATGTTGTTTTATCGAAATAATTGTACAGGCAATATCCCGTTACAAAGCCGTCTTTTTCGAATATAATCGAAAAGTAAAAGTCGTGGTCCTTGTTGTAAGAGGGAGTGCCTTTGTGGTCGAAAATTATGGGATCCGTTGTGTCAAAGAGCAGTATGTAGGTCTCTTCTGCATCGCCGGCGCTTACCGTAAAGGGAGACGTAGCCTTTTCGGCGTTGCTGCCGGGATAACCGTCGGACGAAAAAGTAGCGTCGGTTTGCGGAGTAAGAAAGGTAAGTCCGTTGCTATAGTACACTTTGGCGCTTATTCCTTCGGGCAAAGTTACTCTCGCCGCAACACATGAGCGTCCCGAGCTAAGGGAACTTGTAACAACAAAAATCCCGGCCGATAAATGGAGAGATCCGTCGTTATATTCGGCTATTTCGGTAGTATTTTCCAGGTTGCTTACGGAAAATCCGATGGTTTGGGCGTAGTGGTTATAGTACCGCGAAACAATCTGAATTTCCGAATCCGCATCGCCCATAATTTTTTCCGCCTCTTCTTTCGTGGCGGCGTTTTGTATTTTTTCTACGGTATCTTTTTGTATAGTGCTAAGATAATATTCGTAATATTCGGGCGAGGGAAAGGAGTCGTCGTATTGTACGGCAAACGTTTCTTCTATTCTTTGATTGAACAATTCAATTTGCTGTTGCTTAAATTCGCGCAGTTCCTTTTCTTCCTTGGATTCGCAGCCGGCGGCAACAAAAAAGCACGTCATCGCCAGTAGCGTCGTCAACAAAATACATACAAACTTTTTCATTTTCATTATATATTACCCCCTAATATTATAAGTATATACCAAAGCTTTTTATAGTTTGTTTGTTCATTGTCATTTCCTCCCATATATTGATTTATTTTTGTATTTTAATTATATCATACAAAAAACCGAGAATCAATAGCAAATTAAAAATATTTTCAAAAAACCGTAATTTTTTTTCGAGCGGCAGCGTAAAACCGCCGTGGAGAACGTATATAGCGCCCAAAAAGCCGTAAGTTATTAATAAAAGGCGGGGAGCGGCGCTTACACGAAAGCGGCAAACAGATAGGAATAAAGACAGGGCGCGCGGAAGAATTTAAAAGGTTCGAGGACTTTTACGGGGCGGTGCTGTCGCAATGGAGCTATCTTATAGAGACGGCGTTGTCGATAGCCGCCGACTTTGAAAGGTTTTTCGCGTTTGTAAACCCCTCTTCGCTATATAGCGCCACGGTGGAAACCAGCCTTAAAAACGCTGCCGACGGCTACCAGGGCGGCGTTAAGTTTAACAACAGCTCGGTCTTAAACTGCGCTTTTGCCAGCATGGTTAATTGCGTCATGGCGGTAAAAAAATTTGTTTACGACAACGCTGGGACAACGCTTCCCGAGCTGTGCGACGCACTTAAAAACAATTGGAAAGGGTACGAGAGCTTACAGGCGGAAATTCGCGCCTGCCCGTATAAGTACGGCAACGGCGAGCGCGAAACCGATCTTTACGCCGCTATGTTGGCGAGATATTTTGCCAACAAAGTAAACAACCGTCCCAACGCCCGCGGCGGCGTATATAAGGCGTTTATGCATTCCGCCATGATGTTTGTGTGGCAGGGAAAAAAGACGCCGGCAACGCCCGACGGTAGAAACAGCGGCGACGAACTCTCCAAAAACGCTTCGCCTTCTCCCGGGACTGATAAACAAGGAGCAACGGCGCTGATTCGTTCGGCGGCGGGACTTATTCCGGTATTGTATCCGGAAGGCTTTTGCGTAGACCTTATGCTGCATCCGTCGGCGGTGTCGGGCTCAGACGGCTTTATCGCCATGAAAGCGCTGCTGGATACGTATATGGAACATGACGGAATGGCCATTCAGATGAATGTTTTCAACGCGGAAACACTCAAAGACGCGCAAAAACACCCGGAAAAATATAAAAATCTGCAAGTGCGCGTGTGCGGTTGGAATGTCCTTTGGAATCATCTAAGCAAGGCCGAACAGGACGCGTATATCATTCGTGCCGAGGCGGAACGATGAACGATATGTCTTGTAAAGGGCAAAACGCCGATGCGCTTACCGCACCGATTTTCGAAATCAAACGCTTTGCCGTTCACGACGGCGACGGCATACGCACGACGGTGTTTTTTAAGGGATGTCCCATGAAATGTATTTGGTGCCATAACCCGGAGGGACTTTCCGCCTTGCCTCAGCTCGCCTACTATGAGAACAGCTGCGTATCGTGTCTGCGATGCGTATCCGTCTGCCCGAATAGCGCCCACACGGGAGTAAAAGGCGTGCATTTTTTCGACAGGAGCAAGTGCGTCGTATGCGGCGAGTGCGCAAAAAGCTGCCTTAGCGGCGCATTGGAGCTTTACGGTAAAACCGTAACAGTAAAGCAGTTGCTGCCCGTTGTTTGCGAGGACGCCGACTTTTACCGAAATTCGGGCGGAGGAGTGACGCTGTCGGGCGGGGAATGTCTTCTGTACGCCGATTTTTGCCGGCAGCTGCTGAGAAAATTAAAACAGCGCGGAATAAGCACGGCTGTGGACACCTGCGGATATATCCCGAAAAGCGCGTTTGATGCCGTCATGCCGTATACCGACGTTTTTTTATACGACGTTAAAGCCGTGGATGAAGATGTTCATATACGCTGCACCGGCAGGCCTAACCGGCTCATATTGGACAATCTCATGTATATCGACAGCAAAGGGTGCGGCATCGAGGTGCGCGTTCCGTTTGTGCCGGGATATAACGACCGCCAGATGCAAAAAACGGCGCTGTTTCTCAGTCGGCTTAAAAATATCAAAAAAGTGCGGTTGCTGCCGTACCACAATTACGCCGGCTCCAAATATGCCGCGCTCGATATGCCCGTTGCTCTCCCCGCGCGTCTGCCGTCCGACGAAGAAATGGCCGCAGCCCGCGCGCTTATGCGTTCGTACGCACTGCCTGTAGCGGAGTAGGCGGAGCGCAGCCCGCAAAGCGCATGCAAGAGTACTTTTTTTGCCGCGTCCCTATTACACCGTGTGCAAATTATCACATGTTAAAGTGCGGCAGCACAAGCGCTGCAAAATTGCCCGCATGCGAAGAAAAATTATAATGTAATAATAAAAAAATATCGCCGTAGGCGTATTGCGCATCGCAGGCGGTATTTTCGTTCAAAGCGGCTTGCTTCCGCGTTGCGCGGCAATCGGAGTGTACCGGTTTTTAAAACGGCGCGGATATGTGCTTGCCGCGGTCGGGAACGGTGATGCAGTCGAATCCCGCTTTTTTCAGCGCTTCGACGACGAGTCCGCGTTTGCGGATAATGGTGTCGGGTCCGTGCGAGTCCGACGCGAACGACACTTTTCTGCCGCCCAGCGCGTAGTAGCGTGCAAGCACGTCTTCGCCGGGCAGATAGTCGCCCGCGCTGCGCGACGACGAATTGATTTCGAGTATTTTATCGCGGCGGATTATTTCGCGCAGGATATCGTCGAACAACTGCGGAAAATCTTCGTAGCGAAGCAGATTGTTTTCGTAAGGGGCGTTACGTGCGACGTAACCTATATGTCCCACTATGTCGTAATCGTATTCGGCGTCGAGGCTTTCGCGAACGCGTTCGAGATAAGCGCGGTACATAACGTCGCGCGTTTTGCCCCTGAATGCTTCGGGATACCATACGTCCGCGCCGAACAACGTGTGCACGCTGTTGACGACAAAGTCGGGGCGGTATTTTTCGATTGTTTCGAGGTACATGCGCTGCGCGGCGGGAGTGGGCGAAAACCCGAATTCGCCGCCGACAAGCACGCGGAGTTTGCCCGCATATTCGGCTTGAAGCGCCCGTGCGCCCGAAAAATATTCCGCTTGGTTTATCATGGGAATATCGGGCAGCGCGCGGTCGACGAGCACGTCGTAATTGAAGTGTTCCGAAACGCCGTAATAAGCCAGTCCGAGCGCCGCGGCTTTTTGCAGCATTGCTTCCAAAGGCGCGTCGCCGTCGTAAGAATAAGTACTGTGTGTATGAACGTCCGTAAGCATGATTATATTGTAACTCAATTAAAAAGGTTTGTCAACAAATTGCGGTATTTGCGCGCGGGCGGAGTGGCACCGATTGAGTAGAGATCCGTTCATTGCGTTTTGACCTCACGGAAGTCAATGACAAACGAAAAAATATTGCGTTCCTGTCCGAGTGTTTCAGGGCAAAAGAAAAAGCCGAGAAGAAATTTCTTCCCGGCTTTTAAGTTAAGAGATATTTGATTTTTAAGCGATATTTTTTCGCATTGACTTCTGCGAAATCTGTGCTACGATAGCCGCAACGAAACGGCAAAATTTGGAGAAAAATAGGCGGCACTTACCGCCTATTTTGTATAGTTGCCGCTCGCGTCTCTTTTCTGTGTCAAGTAGAAGTCTGATAATTGCGAGACATAAATTTCGGTGTCGATTATGATGCCGGCAACACCCTTGATACAAAAATAACAGAGCCGCGGGTTCAAACGCGACTCTGTTTGGCGGAGACGGTGAGATTCGAACTCACGAACGGTTGCCCGTTACCTGATTTCGAGTCAGGCCCGTTATGACCACTTCGATACGTCTCCAAGACCGAATAATATTGTAACACATTTTACAACTATTTGCAAGCGTTTTACAATATTTATTCGTGTTGCAAGCGATAAATATGCGTCATTTTGCCGGACGCTTTGCCGTCATGCCCGGTTATTCGCTGCGCAGAGCAACGACGGGGTCCTTGCGCGCCGCGATGCCGGAGGGAATGAGCCCGGCGACAAGCGTGAGAAGGATGCTTATTATAATGAGTATCAGCGCTCCGCCCAGCGGCAGACTGGCCACGTTGTAGATATGGGCCAGAGAGGCGATGATCGGGTTGATGAGGGCGACGTTGAGAAGAATGGTGACCAATATTCCCAAAATGCCGGCCAATAGTCCCACAAGCACTGTTTCGGCGTTGAATACGCGCGAGATATCGCGTTTGCTGGCGCCTATCGAACGCAGAATACCTATTTCCTTTGTGCGTTCGAGCACCGATATATAGGTGATAATGCCTATCATAATGGACGACACCACCAAAGATATCGAGACAAATGCTATAAGCACGTAAGTTATGGCGTTGATGATGATGGATACCGAATCCATAAGGACGCCCATATAGTCGGTATAGCTTATCTTTTGTTCGTCGGGCATGTCGCGGTTGTATTGGTTGATTACGTCTATGACGTAGGCTTTGTTGTTGAAACTGGTGGGATATATGGATATGCTGGCGGGCGTATCCTTATCGGCGACGCCCATCAATGAGAGCACGTTGTCCATTGTGCGGCCGCTTTCGAAGGGTTTGCCGGTGGTGACGTCTATGTCGGGGTTGGCGCGTTGGTATGCTACGGGCGCGGAAGCGTTTGTGGCGTTTATTATATAATCTGTCAAGGCGTTTGTATACACGACGGGGGTGGACAATGCGCCGGAACTGACGTTTTCGCGCAGTCTTACAATGCCCACTATCTCCAAGGAGAAGGCGCTTTGCAGTTTATCCGTCATGTCGGCCTCAAGGTCCTGAACGTATATTTTCTGCCCGTCGGCATTTTGCCCTTCGATAAAGTAATCGCTGTCCAGCAGCACTTTATATTTCGTGCCCAGTATTTCGTCAAAGGAGAAATTCTCCTCGCTTTCTTCGTATTGGATGCCCATGGACTGCATCATGGCTATTGCCAGCTGTTTTATTTCCTCGGGGGAGGCGTCCGGCAACTGCTGCCGCGCCAGCATTTCCATGACGGAATAAATGAGTTCGTTTTCGCTCTTAAAGCCCATCTGGTACAGATTGTAGTCGGGGATGCTGTTATATCTGTCTACGACCACCAGAATTTCTCCGGCGGAAGAAGGCCATTTTCCCTCCAAAAGGTCGTACTGCGACTGTATAAGCGTGGGATTGTCCATCATCTCCGACCATGTAGTGGCGCTTTTCATCATGCTTTCGTACAGGCCCGCCATATTGTTGCCCTGCAGCATCTGCTTTAAAACGTCCGGCATTTCGTAGGGATTAAGCTTATATCCGTCTTCGGTGTAAATGTTGTAGTTGAAGTTGTAGGTGTACTGTATGCCGCTTATTTTATCGCGGTCGATATTTTCTTCGAGATATTTTTTGAGCGATTTCAGATCGTTTTGCACTATGCTGTCGGTCATGGAGTTAAACATATCCCCGAGAAAATTGTTGGAGTGGACGGTGTCATCGTCGGGATATTCTTCCCTGTCCTGATTTGAGCCGGAGGACTGGAAGAAGGACGCCATATCGACATTGGTCGAATTGATGGTGAGGGGATAGTTGGACAGAGCGTCCTGCTGAACGTCATAAATATAGTTTTGAAAGCCGGACGAAAGTGACAGAATAAGCGCAATGCCTATTATGCCGATGCTGCCGGCAAACGCCGTAAGAATAGTGCGCGCTTTTTTTGTAAACAGGTTGCGCAGCGACAGCGAAAACGCCGTCCAGATGCTCATCGCGGCTTTTTTGCCGGGTTTTTTGTGTTCGAGTTCGGAATCTTTCGCCTCGTACGGGTTGGTGTCTTCGATGACCTGCCCGTCCAATAGTCGCACTATTCGCGAGGAATATTTATCGGCAAGGTTCGGGTTGTGCGTAACCATGATGACCAGCCTGTCCTTTGCGATTTGCTTTAACAGCTGCATAACCTGTATGCTGGTCTCGCTGTCGAGAGCGCCGGTGGGCTCGTCGGCGAGCACTATTTCCGGGTCGTTTACTATGGCGCGGGCTATGGCGACGCGCTGCATTTGTCCGCCCGACAGCTGGTTGGGCAGTTTGTTGAGCTGATCGCCCAGCCCCACTTGCTGCAAAGCTTTGACGGCGCGTTTGCGTTTTTCTTTCTTGCCCACGCCGGAAAGAGTGAGAGCCAGTTCGACGTTGCCCAGCACAGTCTGGTGCGGTATCAGATTATAGCTTTGAAAGACAAACCCTATCGAGTGGTTGCGGTAATTGTCCCAGTCGGCGTCTTTGTACTCTACGGTGGAAACGCCGTTTATTATCAGATCGCCCGAGGTGTACTTGTCGAGACCGCCTATTATGTTTAGCATGGTGGTCTTTCCGCAGCCGCTGGGACCCAGAATGGACACGAATTCGTTTTTCCTGAATTGCAGGTTGATGCCTTTAAGCGCTTGCACCGTCGTGTCGCCGGTGACGTATTGCTTTTTTATGTCTTTCAGTTGAAGCATAGTGATTAACTCCCGAAAATAATTTTCAATGCAGATAATAAACAGGCTGCTGTTTTTTTATTGTAATATTTTTATGTGACTTACAGGTGTGTTAAAGGTATATATTGTATTAAAACGCCTATTAAAGCGTCGTAATTATATCGTTAAAATGTCAAAAAGTCAACGATTTTTAGTATAAATGTATCTTATGCCGTTATTGATTTGACAACTTGACGAATTGAGAGTATAATTATTCGGTAAAGACGCAACGGAGATGTTATGAAAAAAATAGCCGATACGGTGATAGAACTGCGCATTGCCACGCGGCGCGCCTGTATGTGCGAGACGCAAGCGGGGAAGAAAAAGAGTACGCTTAGCTTAAAAACGAAAGTGCTTTATCTTGTCTACAACAATTGTCCGGCAAGAGAGATTATGCTCACTTTGTGCATTGCCAAAACCAATTTCGCGCAAATCGTGGCGGCTCTTATAAAGGACGGACTTATCGTAAAAAGCCGCGCCTATGACGACAGACGCTCGATGCGTCTTACGGTGACGGGCAAGGGACGCAAATATCTGTCCGACTGCAAAAACGTCATCGAGAGCAACTTTAAAAAAGCGTTCAGCGACGAAGAAAGCTATTCGGAAGCGCAGCGCAAACTCGCGGAGGCGCTCGAGGTGTTTTCGTACATCGATATTTAGAGGAATAAAAATGTTAAAAGTGATAAAAAAAGACCTCGATACAGTCATAAAAAACGACCCGGCGGCGCGCAACCGCCTGGAGGTGGTGTTGACGTATTCGGGATTTCATGCCGTAGTTTTATATCGTCTGGCGCATTTTTTTCATCTGCACAACTACCGCCTGTGCGCGCGGATTATAAGCCAGTTCGCGAGATTTCTTACGGGAGTGGAGATACACCCCGCCGCCGAGCTGGGAGAAGGCGTGTTTATCGATCACGGAATGGGCGTCGTAATAGGCGAAACCACTGTGGTCGGCGACAACTGCACTATCTATCAAGGCGTTACGCTGGGCGGCACGGGCAAGGATAAAGGCAAACGGCATCCCACGCTGGAAGAAGGCGTTATGGTGGCAGCGGGCGCTAAAATTCTGGGCCCGTTCACCGTGGGAAAACACGCAAAGATCGGCGCCGGTTCGGTGGTCTTGAAGGAAGTGCCGCCTTCGTCGACGGTAGTGGGTATCCCCGGAAGAGTCGTGCGCATTAAAGGAGAGCGGGTGGACGATTTAGATCAGAATCTTCCCGACCCCGTAAAGGACGAAACAGTGCGCCTGTCCGCCGAAAACGACGCCCTTCGCAGGCGCGTCGAACAGTTGGAAAAGCGGCTGAGCGATGTCTGCCGGACGGAAGACGCCGCGGCGGAAAAATGAAGCTTTCCGGTAATAAAAAAGCCGGAACGGAAAAAAAAGATATATTTTTATAGCGGCGCTGCCGCAAGACGAGGTATTATGCTTAAATTATACAATACTCTTTCAAGAGAAAAAGAAGAGTTCAAACCGGTAGGTAAGACGGTTACGATGTATTCGTGCGGACCGACGGTTTACAGTTATGCGCACATAGGCAATCTGCGCACATACATCTTTATGGACGAAGTGCGCAGAGTGCTCAAATACGACGGCTACAAGATAAAGGGAGTCATGAACATAACGGACGTAGGACATCTTCTGTCCGACGGTGACGACGGCGAAGACAAGATGGAAAAGGCCAGCCGCGAACAGAAAAAGACGCCGTGGGAGATAGCCGACTTTTATACCGGCGTGTTTATGAAGGACATAGCGCTTCTCAATATCGGCAAACCCGAAATAATAGCGAAAGCCACCGACCACATCGACGACATGATAGAATACGTCAAAAAACTTGTCGAAATGGGGTACGGATACGAGACCAGCGACGGAATTTATTTCGATATATCCAAATTCCCCGAATACGGCAAACTGTCGCGCCTTAACCTTGACGATCAGATTGCCGGAGCGCGCGTGGAGGTAAACAACGAAAAGCGTCATCCCGCCGATTTTGCGCTTTGGAAAAAGGCTCCGCCCGAACATATAATGCAATGGCCGTCCCCTTGGGGCATGGGCTATCCGGGCTGGCACATAGAGTGCTCCACCATGAGCCGCAAATATCTCGGGTCGCTTATAGACATTCACACGGGAGGCGTGGATCATATACCCGTTCACCACGAAAACGAGATCGCCCAGTCGGAGGCGCTTGAAGGACACAAGACGGTAAATATCTGGATGCACGGCGAATTCATGCTGGTGGACGGCGGCAAAATGAGCAAATCGCTGGGCAATACCTATACGCTGGCGCAGCTGGCCGAAAAAGGATACGAGCCGCTGTCGTTCCGCTATTTTTGCTTAAATACGCATTACCGCAAAAAGCTCAACTTTACGTTTGAAGGAATGGACGCCGCGCAAACGGCATATCATCGGCTGCTCGCGGCGCTGTACGAACACAAAAATTCGTCCGCGCCCGCCGACCCCGAACGGCTCGAAAAGCTCAGCGCCGAATTTGACGCCGCCATCGACGACGATATCAACGTGCCGCTGGCTCTCGGAGTGCTGTGGACGGCGGTAAAACTGCCCGCCAGCCGCGACGTTTACGAATTGGCGTTGAAATTCGACAAGGTGCTGGGATTGAGTCTCGACAAGGCGGCGCCCGAACAAAAGCCGCTGCTTTCCGTGCCCGACGACATACGCGATATAGCCGACCTTCGCCAAAAGGCCCGCGCCGAAAAGAACTGGGCGGAATCCGACCGTCTAAGAGACGTTCTGGCGGAAAAAGGATATAAGATTATTGACGGAAAACAAGGCTATACTTTGGAAAAACTATAAAATTCAGTCGTATTAAACGGCTGCATTCACAGCAAAAACCGTAAAACCGCTCGCCGTAACGACGGGCGGTTTTGTCTTTTAAAAGTTACCGGAGTCACGGGCGGTTTTGTATTAAAAAGGAACTAAAAAAGCCCAAGCCGCCGCGCATAATAAAAGCGAGGAAATTTGCCGCCGCGCTTTCTTTTTAAAATACGCATGCGCGTGTATATATCGCGGGCACATATATAAACTTAAACATGAGTGACGGCGAAAATTCGGCGTAAAGGCGCTTTATGCACGCAAGTTCATATAAACGCGGCTATAAAAACGAAGAACGGCGGAGTATAAAATTCCGCGTCCGCCGCCCAAAAAAAAGCCGTAAGAAAAATAAAAAAATTTTTTACATTTTTTTGTAAAAAACTCTTGACAAACTAAAAAATCGGGTATATAATATTGGCGAAAGTCAAAGAAAGTCAAACTTTTGAGACGCGGAGTTATCCGTTTTAAGAGCGCGGCTTTATATGAGCTTTCAAATCTGTCGCGCGGCGCCGTTGCGTAAGCGGAAAAAATCAGGAGGCGCGGGAAAAAGGAGGTAATAAAGTGGCTAATTTAAGTGATTTAATAGAGGCGTTCTTACTTAGAACGCTGGGCGAGGACGATATGTTGCAGATAAGCCGTAACGAGCTTGCAAATTATTTTTCGGTGGCGCCCAGTCAGATAAATTATGTGCTGTCTACGCGATTTACCCCCGACAGAGGTTATACGGTAGAATCGCGTCGCGGCGGCGGCGGCTGCGTTACCGTGGTGCGAATCCACGGCAGCGGCAACCAGATGGTTCAGGAGGTTATGCATATGTCCGTCAGCAAGGGCATAAGCTATCCGAAGGCCTGCACCGTCGTCGACAGACTTAAAGACGGCGGAATTGTGTCGGAGCGGGAGGCGCGGCTAATTAAGGCGGCGCTGAGCGATAAGGCGCTCGTTATGCCCGCGGCGGCGCAAAAGGACACGCTTAGAGCCGGCATACTGAAAAACATACTGGTCGAGGCCTTAAAGTGCGGATGCGACGGCAAAGCGGAGAACAACGCCGCCGCCAAGGAAAACGCCGGCGTTAAGGCGGATAAAGATAAAAAGGAGGAATAAATTATGTTGTGTGACGATTGCGGAAAAAATCAGGCGACTTATCATGAAATAAGAAAAATAAACGGACGCACCACGCAGGTTCATCTGTGCGAGCAGTGCCGCCGTAAGCACGGGTACGACGTCCTGCCGCTTAGCGGTATGGGCGATATTCTGGGCAGTTTCAACGAATTCTTCGGCACCCCGAATATAGAAAACGACACGTGCGAATACTGCGGGACCAACCTTAACGATTTTTTGAGCACGGGTTATCTCGGATGCGAACACTGTTACGACCGGTTCAGCCGTTCGATACTGCCGCAGCTTAAACAGATGCAGCGCAAAGTTCAGCACGTGGGCAAAATTTCCGGCAAGAAGAACAGCGAACCCGTCAGCGAGTATGCGCGCCTTAAAGCCGAGCTGGACAAAGCCATCGAGATGGAAGATTACGAAAAGGCGGGCAGAATAAACGAACAGCTTAAAAAACTGAAGGAGAACAGACAATGAGCGCTCAGGACATTATATTAAAAAGCAAAATAACGCTTTCACGCAATGTCAGGGGATATCAGTTTCCTTCAAGGCTGCGCGATACGAGAGCCAACATCATAGCGAACGGCGTGTACGAGGCGGTGGCGGCAAACGGCGGCTACGACCTTTACAAAATGGCTCAGATATCCGACGTAAAATCGCGCCGGCTGCGCGAGGACGGACTGATATCGGACAGGCTGCTTGCCAGTCCTTACGGCAGCGTCATAGTCAGCGACGACAAGAGCGTGGCTGTCATGATCAACGAGGAGGACAACGTCGTCGAGCAGTGCTTTTCCAAGGGACTTTCGCTGGAAGAGGCCTATTCCGTCATTGACGCGATAGACGACAAAATCGCCGGGAAACAGGAATTTTGCTTTCACCCTAAGCTGGGGTATCTTACTTCCTGTCCGGACAGCGTAGGAACGGGCATGCACGCCTCGGTAACGCTGTTTTTGCCGGCGCTTACGCTTAGCAAGAGTCTCGAACAATGCATCGCCGCCGTGTCGCGTCTCAACGTTTCGCTTAAAAGCGTTTACGACGAAAACATAGAGGCGTATCTTTATACGGTGACCAACCAGGACACTCTGGGCGTGACGGAAAAGGAAATAATAGACCTTGTCACGACCGCCGCCAACCATCTCGCCGAGGCGGAAGAGCGCGCCCGCAAAATGCTTAAAATTTCTTCGGAGGCGGAAGTGCGCGATAAATCCATGCGTTCGATGGGAATACTTAAAAACGCTTACAAAATATCCGCCGCCGAAATGCTGCAGCTCATCACATGGGCAAAGATAGGCGCGTATTACGGGTTTATAGCTCCCGACTGCGACAAAATGGACGAGCTTGCTGAAAAACTTCTGCCGGCCGCCGTTTCGGAAGCGGTGGGAGACAGCGGCACCGACCCCGACATATACCGCGCCGAAATATTGAGAAAATCATTATAAATTAAATTTAACGTTATACACAGATAAAGGAGGTGTTAATTATGAGATTACCTTATTCCGAAAATGCAAAAAAAGTACTGATAGAGGCCGAAAACATCGCGGCGTCTTACAGCAATCCTTCGGTGGGCACCGAACACATACTGTACGGGCTTACCGTCAACGAGCAATGCACTGCCGGAAAGCTGCTTAGAAAATACGGCGTCAACGCCAACTACTTTGAAAGATACTTTATCAACAAAGCCGGCATTACGCTGGGGCGGCTGGGCTTTACGACCAGCGCGGCAAACGCTCTCGTCAACGCCGAACGTCTTGCCATGAAATTCGGCAGCAAGGTCATAGGCACCGAGCAGATTTTGTACTGCCTGCTGGTTGATCCGTCCAGTGCGGCGGCGGCAATACTCAGCAATTTGGGCGTGGACCAAAACGAACTTATTTCCGAACTCGAACAGTATATAGACGGCGAAGAGGAGGCCGAAGAGCATACCTCCGAGGGCGGCGACGGCAAACTGCCCACCGAACTTAACGATTTGGGTATCGATCTGACCAAACGCGCCCGCGAAAACAAGCTCGATCCCATCATAGGCCGTCACGAAGAAATAGAGCGGATAATTCAGATTCTTTGCCGTAAGACAAAGAACAACCCCGTGCTTATCGGCGAACCGGGCGTAGGTAAGAGCGCTGTGGTAGAAGGGCTTGCGCGCGCGATAGTGGAAGGCAACGTACCCGAACTGCTTAAAAACAAGACGGTGTTCGCGCTGGACATGGGTTCGCTGGTGGCGGGCACCAAATACCGCGGAGCGCTGGAAGAAAAGCTTAAAAGCGCGATAGATATTATACGCAAACAGGGCAATATCATCGTTTTCATAGATGAGTTGCATACTCTCGCCCAGGCGGGCAGCAAGGAAGGCGAAGTTTCGCCGGCGGATATCTTAAAGCCGTATCTTGCCCGCGGCGAACTGCAGACAATAGGCGCCACGACGACGGAAGAATACCGCAAATTCATCGAAAAAGACAAGGCGCTCGAACGTCGTTTCCAGCCCATTATGGTAGCTCCGCCGTCGGTAGACGAGACGATAGAGATATTAAAGGGCCTCAAAGACAATTACGAGGCGTTCCACAAGGTCAAAATATCCGACGACGCCATCGTTGCCGCCGCAAAACTTTCGGACAGATATATTACCGACAGATTCCTGCCCGACAAAGCCATCGACCTTATCGACGAGGCGATGTCGCGCGTAAAGGTTTCGAGCACCACCGTGCCGGACAGCTTTAAAAAGCAGCAGGAAAATCTCGAAAACATAAAAGGCATGCTTGCCGCCGCCATCAAGGCGCAGGACTTCGAAAAGGCCGCCCAGCTGAAACGCGAACGCGACGAACTTACCGCGCGTATGTCCGACGATAAGGTCAATTGGGCAAAAGCCAATGAGCAGCAGGTGCGTTCCATAAGCGCCGACGACATAGCCGAAATAGTGTCCAAGTGGACCAAAATCCCCGTAAGCAAGCTCAACGAGACGGAAGCCGAGAGACTGATGAACCTCGAATCCATTCTGCACAAGCGCGTCATAGGCCAGGACGAAGCGGTGCGCAGCGTATCCAAGGCGATAAGGCGTGCGCGTGCCGGCCTTAAAGATCCGTCGAGACCTATCGGTTCGTTCCTGTTCCTCGGCCCCACGGGCGTAGGCAAGACCGAGCTGACGAAGGCGCTCAGCGAAGCCATGTTCGACGACGAGAACGCCATTATACGTCTCGATATGTCGGAGTACATGGAGGCTCATTCGGTGTCCAAACTCATCGGCGCGCCTCCCGGATATGTGGGATTTGACGACGGCGGACAGCTCACCGAACAAGTGCGCCGCAAACCCTATTCGGTGGTATTGTTCGACGAAATCGAAAAAGCTCATCCCGACGTTTATAATATCATGCTGCAGATACTCGACGACGGACGTCTTACCGACGGTCAGGGCAGGACGGTGGACTTTAAGAACACCATCATTATCATGACCAGTAACGTGGGCGTCGCGGAACTCAAAACCAACCGCCAGTCGCTGGGATTCGGAGACGCCAACGCCGCCGCTATCGACAAAGATACCGACGAAGTGCTGGGAGCGGCGCTCAAACGTCATTTCAAACCCGAATTCCTCAACCGTATAGACGTCATCTGCTTTTTCCATTCGCTCAAAACCGACGAGATCAAACAGATTGCCGGTATTCTCATACGCAAATTCGAAAAGACGCTGTCGGAGCGCAATATCAAACTCAACGTCAGCGACGCCGCCATGGACTATATCGTCAAAGAAGGCTACGACATAGAGTACGGCGCGCGTCCTTTGCGCAGAGTCATCGAGCAGAAGATAGAAGACAACATTGCCGAGGGCATTATCGATGGCACCATCACCGACAACAGCACCGTCAACGTCGATTATGACGGAGAAGCCATCACCGTCAACGGCAGAAAAGGAATATAACGGGCGGCACGACAGCAGCCGTCGGACAAAAAATCCCGCTTACGGAATTTACGCGAAAGCGGGATTTTTCTTTACGGCGCAAAGTGTATATGCGGAAAATGCCGAAATTAACGGCGCTTTGTTTTGCGTGCATCGAAAATTTAAAAAAATATGTATGCGGATATTGACATTTTAAGAAAAATATGCTATTATACAAATATAAAGATAAATTTATAAAAAATGACCGACAATAAAAGTTTTTTCGGGGGGGGGTAGATAAAAACCATATAATATATCGTATAATATAAATAATACTCATATAAATTTAATCGGTTTTATTCAAAAGTCGGAGAAAAATGGAAAAAAAATTATATACTTTTTATCAGCCGAATGTTTTGTGTCGTTATAAAGTGTATTTGAGTGGAGTACAACGGAGCAGACGCATTGAACGGATTATCGGTTTTTAATGCCGGGAACGTCGGAAGACTTGTGTAATAAGTTAAGGAGGATAATAAAATGAGAAAAAAGAACATGGCTGTTTTTGCCGTAATACTTGCTTTTGTACTGGTTTTATTCGCGGCGGCTTGCAACGGACAGAACGGCAACGAAAAACAGGATGAGAAGGTAGATTATAAGGCGCAGTATCTGGAGTTTATCCAATCGGCAAGCACGGATGAAATCGAACCCGAATTTGCCGGCTTTAAGCTGCGCGACGAGAGCAAACTGAACGAGCTGCGGACGTCGGCTGCCGAAAAGCTGCATGACGCCGCGGACGACGAGGCCGTAAAAGCCGTATACAAAGAATTTTTGCATGACGCGCGGACGATTATACACAAGGAGTACGCTATGTTTGCCCGGCAGTGGCAGGACAGGTTCGAGGCAGTGCGCAGTTCTATGACGCCTGCTCCCGGCAAGGAAGACTTATACGCGGAAGTTTTTTTGGAGATTACCGGAAAGCTCAGTTTCGACCGCTATTACAACGAGGGGCTTACGGAGCTGCTAAAAGTGCGTCTTTACGCCTATACGGTAGATTACAAAACGACGCGCCTGGGAAATATAGTTGTTGCGGGGGGACGCGAACTCAACGATTATGATCCTCAGCAGATCGGTTCGACCTTTATTATGGGCGTTTACGGCGGCGAAGACGTGACGTACGATTTTTATTCCGATTGCAAAGTTTTATACGCCGAGCAATCGGCGGAGCCCTTTTACACAATTAAAGACGTAGCCTGCGGAGAAAAGGTCAAATGGATCGGAGTAGCCGGCATTGAAGATTATACGACGCAAAGCGTACATTTTATGGCGGTGGCGAAACGGGACGGCGCAATAATCGGCTATGCGCTTATGACGGCGGACAACAGGTTTGACAACACCATTACCGTAACGGATTCGGCGCTATTTGAGTCGCAGCCCGACGAACGTTATCTTGAAAGCATGTTTTTTGAGTATTGTTACACTAAGCCCATGATCGAACTGCGCCGCGATGAAAAATCAAGTTATCTGTACATGGATTATGAAGATGATAGCGTCGAGTATGAAATAAGAGCGGAAAACGCTTCTCTGCAGCTTGCCGAACTCGCCGGAGCGCGTATGACCGTAAGCGGTGAAGAAACGTCGGTTTTGACGCTGAAACGCGGGCAATGGGCGGCGCTTTTGCCGGAAGAGGGCGCGGATAAGGCGCGGGTCATCATAACCTTAAAAAAGAACGGATCGAATTATAAACGTGTTATTGTGGTCTATAACGCTGTTCCGCAGTCGCAGACGGATATTCTTTTCGGCGAAATAAGCGTCGTTACCGACTTCTGAAAAAATGTCGGCACATAAAGATAAATAGGTTATTTTGCGAAGGGCAAACGCCTTAGTTTTAGCTGTAAGCGCTTTTACGGCGGGATAAAATAAATTCCGCGGCCGCAGAAGCGCTTTTGCGTGCGCCGACGAGCTTGCGGCATAAAATTCGTTTGCCTTTTTCGTCACGGCTATTGACATAAATTTCCGTTTGTGGTATAATATAGACGGGTAGAAGTACTTTCTGCCCGTTTATCAACACAAAAAAATTTAAACAGGGGGTTTACTTCTATGAAAATCGATTTTTTGTGCAGAAACTATGAAGCAAGCGACAAACTCAAGGACGTCATCACCAAAAAGGTGGACAGGCTGGACAAGTTTTTCGACGAGGATACGGCGGTTAAGATAGTCCTTAAAGAGGCCAACAAGGTGCAGACAATGGAGCTTACCATCTCGGTGCCGGGGGGCGTTTTGCGCGCGGAAGTTTACGGCAAAAACATGTACGAACTCATCGATCTCGCGCTGCCCAAACTCGAAAAACAGATAATAAAGCATCACGCCAAAATAAAAGACAAGAAGTTCAAGCTTAAAGATATTGCGACGGATGAAGTCAAGACGGCCGAGCCGGAGAAAAAAGTGGTGCGCAGCAAGGCGTTCGAACTTACTCCCATGACGGTGGAGGACGCCATAGAAGAAATGGAACTGGTGGGACACGATTTTTATGTGTTCCTAAACAGAGCAAGCGGCAACGTAAGCGTGCTCTACACGCGTCATGACGGCGACTACGGCCTGATTGAAGGCATAAGATAAAACACAGCCGATGGAAAGGGCCGGCATAAGTCGGCTCTTTCATTACGGTAAAAGATATATTTTAAGGAGTGTTATTATGAATTTAAGACTCGATTACAACAACATGATGTCCGAGGCCGTTGGCAGCGAAGGACTGGACGAATCGGTGTTTGCCGAAAACGCCGCCTTTATCGAAAAGGCGTACAAGACGGTTATGGACGGACGCGGAAAAGGCTGGCAGGAATGGTGCGATCTGCCCTATGTCGGCAACGACTATCTGGACGAAATGATATCTTACTGCGACGGCATACGCCGCAAAGCCGAGAGTTTCGTGGTGTTCGGAATAGGCGGCAGCGCGCTGGGTCCCATCGCCGTTTTGCAGGCTCTTATGCACCTGCATCACAACGAACTCCCGCGTGAAAAGCGCAACGCCCCCAAATTCTATGTCGAGGATAACGTCGACCCCGAAAGAATGGCGGCTCTTCTGGACGTCATCGACATCAAGACTACATACTTCAACGTCATCACCAAGAGCGGAGAAACCAGCGAAACGCTCAGCCAGTTTTTGATAGTATACGATCTTCTCAAAAAGGCGCTGGGTAAAGACGAGGCGAAAAACCGTATCGTGGTCACCACTACCGACGGCAAAGGCACCCTTTACAATCTGGCAAAGGAAGAAGGCTTTAAGCTTTATGCCGTGCAGCCGGGCGTGGGCGGAAGATTTTCGGTGCTGTGCCCGGTGGGTCTTGTGCCGTTTGCCGTAATGGGCATCGATATAAAGGCCATGCTGAAAGGCGCCGCTCAGATGAGCGATGCCGCGGCCGTTGCCGACGTAAGAAAAAATCCCGCTCTTATAAGCGCGTTCATGCAGTACGAGGAAATGCAGCGCGGAAAGAATGTCAGCGTGCTTATGCCTTACGCCGACAGTCTCAAATATATGGCGGACTTTTACTGCCAGATATGGGCGGAATCGCTGGGCAAGGCGGTAGATTTGGACGGCAAGACCGTAAACGCCGGCCAGACGCCTGCGAAATCGCTGGGCGTTACGGATCAGCACAGCCAGGTTCAGCTTTACACGGAAGGTCCGTTTGACAAGGTGGTTACGTTTATAGGAGTGGACAAATTCCGCAGCACTCAGGTCATCGCCGACGACAAGGACGTGGACGCCTGCGACTTTTTAAAGGGTCACACGATGAACGAGCTCATCAATTGCGAACGCAAAGCCACCGAATATGCGCTGCGCAAGGCAAAGAGATGCAACTTTACCATCTATCTGCCGGAAGTCAACGCCGAAACGATAGGCGAATTGCTTATGTACTTTATGTACGAAACGGCTTTTGCCGGCGCGATGCTCAATATAGATACGTTTAATCAGCCCGGCGTCGAAGAGGGCAAAAAAGCCACCTTCGCCATGCTGGGAAGAAAGGGTTACGAGCAAAAGCTCAAAGAAGTGGAAGCCGCGGTAAAATACGACAAGTACACTATCTGACGGTATTTATCGCAAAACGGCGTTTTACGGGTGTTGCAGGAGGTGCGACTTGAAAAAGAATTCGAAAAACGGCGTATCCGAGACGCTTGGGCGTCAATGTTTTACGTCGCTTTTGTATGTAGCCATCGGCGTTGTGATGCTCATATTCCGCGCCGCCGCGCCGGAAATAATCTGCCGCATACTGGGCATAGGTCTGTTGGTGATAGGCATATACAACGTCATATACCATATCGTCCGCGACGAATTGCTTTTGGGTATGCACTGCGACATTCTGCTCATTGTTGCGGGAGCGCTTTTGACGGCGTTTGCCCGCAGCATAACGTCGCTTATGGCGGTGCTTTTGGGCGCTTTCATGATATTAAAGGCCGTTTTCGGCATGCAGGACGCGCTGATATCGAGAACCGGCAAGGATAAGTCGTGGATCGTCGACCTTATATATGCGATAGTCACTTTCGTCATGGGCATTCTGCTCGTCATCAATCCCTTTAAGGGGCTGAATTATCTGGCTATTGTCATGGGCATAGCGCTTGTGCTGGACGGCGTGTTCGGCGTGGTGGTTTTTATATTAAACTACAAAATGTTCGGACAAAAAGGCAAGAAAGACGCCTGCGTGGTGGACGCCGAAGTAATCGATTCGGAAAACGCCGATTGAACATCCTGGAATTTTCCTGCGGGAAGACGCAGCCTACGGTTGTGTTTTCCTTTGCTTTTTTATGCGGCCGCCTTTGCTGCCGTCAAAGCGGAATAAAAACGGACAAAAAGCGTAATTTTTGTTAAAACAGACGAAAATTTACAAAAATTTTCACAAAAACGGCAATAAATGCTTGCATTTTCGGATATATCGGGATATTATTTATTGCGAAGGACGAATTTCGCCCTGATTTTGTCATAGAACAACGGAGGCAGCGCGGTTTTTGAGAGATTATGTAAGCGTTATTTATCGTATCGAAGACGAATTTTTGTCGCCTTATGCGGCAAAATCCAAGGACACCGCCGGGAGAAAAACGCCCATTGCTCCCAGCCCGATGCGCACGGAATATCAGCGCGACCGGGACAGAATAATACACTGCAAGGCATTCAGACGGCTAAAACACAAGACGCAGGTTTTTCTTTCACCGGAAGGCGATCATTATCGCACGCGTCTGACGCATACTCTTGAAGTGAGTCAGATAGCCCGTTCCATCGCAAGGGCTCTAAGGCTTAACGAGGACCTGACGGAGGCAATAAGTCTTGCGCACGATTTGGGACATACGCCCTACGGCCATGCGGGAGAGAGGGCGCTTTCGCAGTTTACGCATTTTGCGCACAACGAGCAGTCGCTGCGCATGGTAGATTATCTCGAATACGACGGCAAGGGCATGAATCTTACTTTTGAAGTGCGCGACGGAATACTCAACCACACCAGCCGCGGCAACGCGAAGACGCTGGAAGGCCACGTCGTGGCGTGGAGCGACCGCATTGCATACATAAACCATGACATTGACGACGCGGTGCGCGCCGGCGTAATAAAAAACGAGGACATTCCCGACAGATACAGGCAAGTTTTCGGCGAATACCACAGCAAACGTATAAATTCGATGATCATGGACGTTGTCGACAACAGTTTCGGCAAAGATTTCGTTTCGCCGTCCGACAGAACGAAGGAGGACATAGCGGGTTTGCGCGAGTGGATGTTCGAAAACGTTTATCGTTCGCCGCTTGCCAAAAGCGAAGAGCACAAGGCCGTCGACATGATAAAATACCTGTACGAATATTTTTATAAGAATTTTCATCTCATTCCGGAGGAAATACGCAATAACGTAGGCAGCAAAGAACAAAAGGTGTGCGATCACATCTCCATGATGAGCGACCAGTACGCCGTACGCGTTTATGAAGATATTACCATTCCTAAAAGTTGGAGCAAATTGTAAGGAGCCGTTTTGGACAGAGGATGGATTGACGAACTTATATCCAGGCTGAATATAGTAGAGGTGATCTCGAAATATGTGCCGCTCACGAAAAAAGGCAGAACCTATTGGGGGTGCTGTCCCTTTCATCATGAAAAAGATCCGTCTTTTGCCGTCAACGAGGACAAGCAGTTTTATCATTGTTTCGGCTGCAAGGAAAGCGGCAACGTCATCACTTTTATCGAAAAAATGGAAAGTCTCGAGTTTTGGGACGCGGTGAAACTGCTGGCAAAGGAGGCCAATTTTTCCATTCCCGAAAGCGCTTACAGGCGCCGCGAGAAGAAGGATAAAATGTCGTTGGAGCAGCGCGAAAGACTGCTTTCGCTAATGCGCGCGGCGGGCAGGCATTATTATGAGAATCTTCAAAAACCGGAGGCCGCTCCGGCGAGAGAATACCTTAAAAGCCGCGAAATAGACCAGCGTCTTGCAAGAAAGTTTGCGCTGGGATACAGCATAGACGGACGCGAAATCATCGACTATCTCGTATCGAAGGGATATACGCGCGACGAAATAAAAACCGTCGGCATTGCCGAGGCGGGTTCGTCGGGGTTGTATGACGTCTTTAACAGGCGGCTCATTATCCCCATTGTCAACCATGTGGGCGAGGTGGTGGCGTTTGGCGGAAGACTGCTCAATCCGTCGACGCACATAGCGGTAAAATACCGTAACTCGTCCAACACGCCGATATTCGACAAATCGGCCACTTTGTTTGCATTAAACCTTGTAAAGCGTAAAAAACAGCGCGAAAATGTCAATTATATTATAATAGCCGAAGGTTATATGGACGTGATGATGCTGCACAAGGCGGGGTTTGATACCGCCGTCGCCAGCATGGGGACGTCGCTTACCTTCCGTCAGGCCAAGCTGATAAAAAATTACGTCGGAAACGTGTATATCAGTTATGACGGCGATTCGGCGGGGCAGGCGGCAACGCTGCGCGGGCTGGATATACTGCGCGACGCCGGCCTTAACGTAAAAGTCATAGTGCTGCCCGACGGAATGGATCCCGACGACCTGATAAAAAGCCGCGGCAAGGAGGCCTATCAAAGTCTTATAGACAACGCTCTCACGCTTACCGAATACAAATTGGAAAACGCCGCCGGAAAATTCGACCTTTCCACTCCCGACGGCAAATCCGGCTACGCCATAGAGGCGCTCAAAATAATAAGCGCTTTAGGCAATCCCGTCGAACAGGAAGAATATATCCGGATAGTGATAAAAAACACAGGATTTTCCAAGCAGACGCTGATGAAACAGCTGGGACTGGAAGACGCGCAGTCGCAGCGGGAAGAACAACAAAAGCGCGAACAGCAGGAAAGCCGCGCCGAGCGCGAAAAAGCCGAACGCGATAAGGCCGCGCTGTTTGTCGTGGCTAGCCTGGTCAACAATAAGGATTACGCCGACATAAAGGCGGACATATATCCGTACCTTAAGGACGACTACCTTAAAAAAACTTACGAATATGTCGTCGAATGCGTCAAAAACGGCGAAAAAAGCAGTCCGTCGGCACTGTTTACGCTGCTCGACAACCGGGACGACGCGCTTAGCCTTGCCGATTACGAATTTATGGAAGGAGACAACGCCGCAAAATTCGCCTCGTGCGTTGCGGCATTAAAGCTTGACTATCTCACGGCGGAAAAAAACCGGTTGGCATTATCGTACGAAAAGGACAAGGACATCGACACGTTAAACCAGATAATGAAAATCGACCGACAGCTCAGGCAGCTTAAACTGAAAGGAGGAAATGCATGACTATAGAAGACAACCGGCAGATCATGGATACGCTCGAAAAGTTGATAAAAGTAGGAAAAAAGAGGGGAATGCTTACCGTGGAAGAAGTGTCGCGCGCGCTTGTGGTCGAATGCGACGCTTCCAAGCGGGAAGTAGAACAAGCCTTTGCTTTCCTGGAAAAAAACCATATTCTGGTGATAAACGGCGACGCGGACGAAGACAATTCAAAGGATATTCCCGCCGACGACGCCGTACGCGTATTTCTCAATTCGATAGGAAAATATCCTCTGTTGACTGCCAAGGAAGAACAGGATCTCAGCCGCCGCATCAAAGAAGGCGACAACGCCGCTTTTGACAAGCTCGTAATGTCCAATTTACGACTGGTGGTATCGGTGGCGAAAAAGTATATCGGGAAGGGGCTGGACCTCGAGGACCTGATACAAAACGGCTGTCTGGGCGTCATGACGGCAGCACGGAAATTCGATTATGAAAAGGGCTATCGTTTTTCGACGTACGCCACGTGGTGGATTCGCCAGACGGTGACGCGCGCCATAAGCGATACCGCGCGGACAATACACATTCCCAACTATGTAAAAGACTGCATAGACAAAATGAACAACGAATCAAGGCTTTACGAGCAGCAGCACGGCAGTCAGCCGACGCCGGAATATCTTGCCGAAAAGCTGGGCGAGCCGCTGGCAAAGATACTGTTCTACCGCAAGATAATGCAGCACAATATGTCGCTGTACGACGCGGTGGGCGAGGACGGCGATACCGTGATATTGGACTTAATTGAGGACACGGGCGGAAAAACGCCCGAAAGCGAAGCCATGCGTTCGTCCGACCGCGACGTGCTGATGAACGCGCTCTCGACGCTGGAGGCGCGCGAACAGATAATAATCCGCTGCCGCTACGGCTTTGACGACGGCAAACCCAAGACGCTCAAAGAAGTGGGCGAACTTTTCGGTATCACCCGCGAGAGGGTAAGACAAATCGAAATAAAGGCGCTTAGAAAGCTGCGTATGCCGGGATGCAGCAACGAAATACGCCAAATCGTAACCGGCCAATAAAAATCGTGATATTCAACACTGGAGGAATTATGGATAACGTTACCACACAACATCTCGACGAAATAGTTATTTCTCTCGATAACACAGCCAAAAACAAAGGCTTTGTCACGTATGACGACATCAACAACGCGTTGTCAATGTCAAGAGTGACCCCGGAGGACATCGAATATATCCTCGCGGCGCTCGGCTCCAAAAATATCGAAATACGCAAAAGCGACGACGTAAAACCGTCCGCCGACCTGGGCGAAAAAATAAACAACGAAGTCAAAAAACTCATTTCCATCGGCAAGCAGAAGGGTCGTCTGACATACGACGAAGTGGGCGAACGTCTCGCCGTCGAATGTGAGGCAAGCGCCGAGCAGATGGAGGAAGTCTTTAAGATTTTAGCGTCCAACGGCATTGTCATTTACAACAATATGCCCGAATATATGCGCGACGACCTGGATAAGATAATGCGCGAGGTGTCCATCGACGACCCCGTAAAAGTCTATCTTAAAGATATAGGCAAGGTGCCGCTTTTGAGCATGGAGGAAGAGCTGGAACTGGCAAAGCGCATGAAAGAAGGAGACGAAGAGGCAAAAAAACGTCTCAGCGAGGCAAACCTTCGTCTGGTCGTGTCCATCGCAAAGCGGTATGTAGGTCGCGGCATGCTGTTTTTGGATCTCATTCAGGAAGGCAACATGGGTCTTATGAAGGCGGTGGAGAAGTTTGACTGCACAAAGGGCTTTCGTTTTTCGACGTACGCCACATGGTGGATTCGTCAGGCCGTGACGCGCGCGATAGCCGACCAGGCGCGCACCATCCGCATTCCCGTGCATATGGTGGAGACGATAAACAAGCTTATACGCGCCAATCGTATGCTCGTGCAGAAACTCGGCCGCGAACCCACGGTTTCGGAGCTGTCGGAAGAACTGCAGATGAGCGAGGACAAAGTGCGCGAAATACAGCGCATAGCCATGGATCCCGTCAGTCTCGAAACGCCTATCGGCGAAGAGGACGACAGCCATCTGGGCGACTTTATCGAGGACGATAAGGCGGCCGCTCCGCAGGACGTCGCCACGTTCACCATTTTGAAGGAGCAGCTGATGGCGATATTGGATACGCTTACGCCGCGCGAGGAAATGGTGCTTAGGCTCAGATACGGCTTGGACGACGGACATCCCCGCACGCTGGAAGAGGTGGGCAAGGAATTCAACGTCACGCGTGAACGCATACGCCAGATAGAGGCCAAGGCTTTACGCAAACTGCGTCATCCGCAGCGCAGCAAACGCCTGCGCGACTATATGGATTGATGAACAGACTGGAGACGATAGCGTCGCTTATACGTCCGTGCAAGGTTTTTGCCGATATAGGCTGCGACCACGGCTATATATCTCTGTTTGTCGCCCGTTCCGCGCTGGCGGAAAAGATCATCGCGACAGACATAAGCGCCTTAAGTCTTGACAAGGCCCGCCGCGTTATGGCTGACTATCCGGCGGAATTTTTCGTCGGCGACGGTTTTGCTCCCATCGAAAAAGCGGGTTATTCCGTCGACCAGGCGGTTATAGCCGGCATGGGGGGCGAGCTTATCATCAAGATATTGTCGGCAACTTCCCTGCGTCCCGCCGTCATTTTGGGCGCGCAGAAAAATACGGATAAACTAAGGTATTATCTTGCCGGCAACGGGTACAAAATCACCGACGACGTAAAAGTCGAGGAAGACGGCAAGTTTTACGACATAATACGCGCCGAGCCGGGGTATATGCCGCAGCCGGATCAGTTGGAGGCGTATATGGGCGTGTTTTACAAAGAGAAAAACCGCCATCTCGCCGCATATTGCACATATCTTGAAAATAAACTTAAAAACTTTAAGAAGACGGAAAAAAATCTTAAAATAGCGCGCTTCGTGCAGGAGGTAAAAAAATGGCAGTCGTAAACGACGTTATGGTTCTCGCGGAAAAACTCTTTCCTCCGGAAAACGTGTGCATGCACGATTTTATAGGCCTGATGACGGGAAACCGCTATGCCCCCGTCACAAAAGTGCTGGTGTGCCTGGACTGCACCTGCGACGTCGTCGACGAGGCGGAGCGCAGGGGCGCGGAAATGATTGTCTCGCACCATCCGCTGATATTCGGATCGCTGCAAAGAGTGGTGGACGACGAGTATGCCGGCAGAATAATTCTAAGAGCGGCCGGCAAGGGAATAAGTGTTTTTTCCGCCCATACGAACGCCGACTGCACTTACGGCGGACTCAACAGCTATTTGGCTCAGCTATTGGGTCTTGACGACGTGAAGGGGCTTGTAACAATAAACGACAGCGCCGCTCTCGGCGCGGTGGGCAAGCTTTCAAAAAGCATGACGCTCGTGCAGTTTGCCGAGTTTACGGGAGCATTGCTGGAGGACAAATACGTCAAAATTTACGGCAAAAACGCTCCGGTAAACACCGTTGCGCTGGTAACGGGAGCGGGCGGCGATGCCGATTTGGTGTACGCGGCAAAAAACGCCGGCGCCGATTGTTATGTGACGGGAGAAGTAAAGCACCATGTCGCGCTGCTGGCGGCGTCGCTGGGACTTAATATAATAGAAATAGGGCATTATGCCGGCGAACATGTTTTTATTCCGCGTATGGCGCAGCTGCTGCAAACAGAGGCGGATAAACAAAATATGAAAATTCAATTCACGGCTGCGGAAAGCGAAAAAAATCCCGCGCTGTAAGGAGTTAATTATGAACTTAGAGAGCATACTCAAATATCAGGCTATCGATATAGAATTGCGCAAACTGAAAAGAGAAATGCAGTCCAACGAAAACTACAAAATAGCGGAAGACGCGCGGCGTAAGTTTAACGAGATGAAAACCGTTGTCGCAAAGAGCGAAAACACGGCGTCCAAGGTGTACGGCGGCTATGAAGAATCGCTCAAGTACTACGACGAAGCCGTCCGTTCCGCCGATGAACTCATAAAGAAACTTCAGGATGAAAATATTACCGACGAGCAGGCCGAAGCCGCTGCGGCAAAACTCAACGAAATAAAAGCGCGCCTTGCCGAAATATCGGATTTTGTGGGCAACATAAAGAAAAAGGGCGAAAGCGTGGTGCATGATTTCAGTGCGGCGCAGAAGAGCGGGCTGGAACTCAAAAATAAATACAATCAGGCCCGCGACGCCATGAAAAAGCTTGAAGAGAGCTACAAGCCGAAAATTGCCGCTCTGCAGAAACAGTTGGCGGACGCCCGCGCGCAAATGAGCGACGCCGATTACGAAACATACGAAAAAGCCTCCAAAGAGGCGGCTCCTCCCGCGTTTGTCGAAGTGTACGTGGCGGACGGCAACACCATGAACTGTTCGATGTGCGGCTACAGTCTTTCGCTTAACACCCAAAGCGAACTGAAAGAGCGCGGATATTGCGTCTGCGAAAAATGCCACCGCATAATTTACGGCAAGAAAAAGTAACTTTCTTTTCCGATAGAGGAATACAATAAAACGAATATTTGTTCGGGAGGTGCTTTATGCAAAAAATTACCAAAGCCGTCATTCCGTGCGGCGGCATGGGAACGAGATTTTTGCCTATTACCAAAACGCTGCCCAAGGAAATGCTGCCCATCATCGACACTCCGGTGCTTTCGTACATCGTCGAAGAGGCGGCGGCCAGCGGCATAAGCGATGTGCTTATAATAATCAACGACAAAAAAAAGGATATACAGCGCTATTTTACGCCGGATAAAGAACTGGAAGATTTGCTGGAGGCGGCGGGCAAGACTACATATTTAAGCCGGCTTAAAAGAATATATTCCATGGCGGAAATTTCGTTTGCCTATCAGCCCAAACCGTTGGGCAGCGGCGACGCCGTCATGCGGGCCAAAAGCTTTACCGGCGACGAGCCGTTTTGCCTTAGCTGGGGCGACGACCTGATATGCGCCGAAGTGCCCGTAATGCAACAGCTTACGGCGGCATATTACGAGACGGGCATGCCGATAGTGGGCGTGCAGCGCATCGACACCGACGATATAGTCAAATACGGAGTAGCCGACGCGCAGCAAAGCGACGGCAAACTGCACAGACTTAACGATATAGTCGAAAAACCGCCGCTAAGCGCGCTGCCGTCACGCCTTGCCAGCCTTGGAAGATATGTGCTCAGTCCGTCGGTTTACGATGCATTAAGCGGCGTCAAACCGGGTTTGGGCGGCGAAATTCAGTTTACGGACGCCCTTCGCCGTATGTGCCCCGACGTGTACGCCTACGAGTTTGACGGCAAACGTTACGATATGGGCGATAAATTCGGAGCAATGCAGGCGATAACGGAATTTGCCGTAAAAAATGAAGAAATAGGGGCAAAGTACCGCGATTATATTAAAAAACTGGCGGAACGGCTATGAAGTTCGACAACGCTTTGATTTTGGGTGAAAACACGGTCACGAACGCTAAGGGAAAGGTGGACAGAGTGGCAAAAGGCGGATATGTCGACGCGTTAAGGACGAAAAATTTGTCCGGGGATAAGATTTTTATATCTTCGCTGCTCTGCGAGAGCGCCGCTATGGACAACTGTCTCGACTATTGCTACGAGCGCCGTCCCGAAATCATAGTATGCGCGGGCGACGACCTTTACGACGCAGGCGTGCTTGAGGCGAAATACCATCTTTCTCCCGTAATGTATTTGCACAAAATAGGTCTGCTGAACGAAAAATGCAGCGTGGTGGGAGGAGTGTGTTTCGACCGCGACGACGCCGATCTCATGTCGATGACGGGCGCAAAACTCATCGTCTGCCCCACCTATTCGTGCGGCAGCGGAAGAGGAATACCCATCGTGACGAGCGCAATGGGCAAGGTGCCCGTAAAGCTGGCGACGTTCGACAACAGTTTCAATCTGTGCGGAGATATTTTGATGGAAGCCAGGACTTTGTATCTCGGCACCTGTTCGGCTATGCGGCGCAGCGGGGCATTTACGCCGGCGCAGCTGGCCGCGATGGCGGGCGCCGACGACCCGGATACCTTTATAAAAAGTCTGAACATAAAATTTTAAGCATTCCGTAATAAGGCGGGCAGATTTATGCCTGCCTTTTAATATACAAAAAATGCAAGTTTTTTCACATGTTTTTCACGCTAAACGCTTTACAATAAAAATCGAAAAATATATAATAGTTAGGTTATTAATTGTTAATGATATTCACTAAAAAACGAGGTAAAAATGCGCACGGTTATAAGATTGAAAATTCTTGCAAATCTGATAGAGCGCGAAATCCGCACGTCGTCGGCGATAGAGAATATGATAAAAATGACCAATATGCACGGCCGCATAATATCGTATTTACATCGCAACGAAGGGCGGGACATATATCAGCGTGATATCGAAAAGACTTTTATGATAAGCGGGCCGTCGGTGAGCGAGGTATTAAAGCTAATGCAAAAAAACGGGCTGATAGAAAGGCAGTCCGTCAAACACGACGCGCGGCTTAAAAAAATTGTGCTAACCGACAAAGGCAGGCAATTGGACGCCGAAGTACAGCAGTCGATGGACGCCGTCGAAAACGAGGTGGCGGCCATGCTTTCCGAGGAGGAGTTTGCCGCTTTTGAAAAGACGGTGGAAAAACTGATACAAAAACTAAGGGAAAAGCAGGACAAGGAGGTCGTATGATAAAAAAACTTTCCAAGAGTTTGCGTGAATACAAAAAAGAGTCCATTCTCACGGTCGTTTGTATGGTGGTGGAAGCGGCGATGGAAGTGCTCATTCCGCTCATAATATTCGAATTCGGAAAATGCGTCAATCCTTCGACGGGAGGCGATCCGGATATCAACGGAATGATCCGATGGGGAATATTCATGGTTCTGGCCGCAATAGCGTCGCTGGTTGCCGGTATGCTGGGCGGTAAATTCTGCGCCGAAGCGTCGGCGGGTTTTGCAAAAAACCTGAGATACGATATGTTTACGGCGGTACAGGGCTATTCGTTTAAGAACATCGACAAGTTTTCGTCGTCGTCGCTCGTAACGCGTCTTACAACCGACGTCACCAACGTGCAGATGGCGTTTATGATGTTGATACGAACGGCGATAAGAAGTCCGCTTATGCTCATATTCTCGATAGTCATGAGCTTTGCCATAGATACGAGTCTGCCGTGGATATTCTTCGTGACAACGCCTATACTGGTTTTTGCGCTGTCCATAATGATAAAGTGCGCCATGCCCATTTTCAAGAAAGTGTTCAAGCGCTACGACGCGCTTAACGAATCCATTCAGGAAAACGTCAAGGGCATGAGAGTAGTAAAGGCCTATGTGCGCGAAAAATACGAGACCGAAAAATTCAGCAAGGTTTCCAATGAACTGTGCAAAGATTTTACTAAGGCCGAACGTATTCTCGCAATAAACAGCCCGGTCATGAATATATGTCTGCAGGGCGCCATTCTGGCTATAACGTATTTCGGAGCGAGAATTATAATGGGCGGATCGTCCGCGTTAAACACGCTGGGACTGCAAAGTCTTATGACGTATTCGCTGCAGATCTTGTTTTCGCTGCAAATGTTGTCCATGATATTCGTCATGCTCACTATGTCGGCGGAATCGGGGCACAGAATTGTCGAAGTGCTGGAAGAAAAGAGCACGCTGACAAATCCCGAACACCCCGTTATGGAAGTCAAAAACGGCGACGTCAAGTTTGAAAACGTCAGTTTCCGTTATTCGAACACCGCCGAAAAATACGCGCTCGAGGATATCAATCTCGACATAAAGTCGGGCGAGACAGTGGGTATCCTGGGCGGCACGGGCAGCAGCAAGACAACGCTCGTAAACCTTATTTCGCGTCTTTACGACGTAAGCAAGGGCAGCGTTAAAGTGGGCGACGTCGACGTGCGCGATTACGACATGGAAGTGCTGCGCAACCAGGTGGCCGTCGTCTTGCAGAAGAACACGCTTTTCTCCGGCACAATAAAGGACAACTTGCGCTGGGGCGATAAAAACGCCACCGATGAAGAGATGGTGCACGCGTGCAAACTTGCGCAGGCCGACGAATTTATCCGTCAGTTCCCCAAGGGATACGACACGATGATAACGCAGGGCGGCACAAACGTCTCCGGCGGACAAAAACAAAGACTTTGTATTGCCAGAGCTTTGCTTAAAAAGCCCAAGGTGCTTATACTGGACGACAGCACCAGCGCGGTGGATATGAAGACCGATGCGCTGCTGCGTGCGGCTTTCCGCCAATATATTCCCGATACCACCAAGATAATAATAGCTCAGCGCGTGGCGTCGGTTATGGACGCGGATAAGATAGTCATCATGAATAACGGCAGAATAGACGATATAGGCACGCATGACGAGCTTTTGAAACGCAACGAAATTTACCGCGAAGTTTATTATTCGCAAAACAAACAAACCACGCCCGACAACGAGGAAGGAGGTGCTTTGAATGGCTGAAGTCAGAAATGTTCCGCGCAGAGGAGCAGTTCCGCCCGCGGACCGCAAGAAAGTAAAAAAAGGCGTCATGAAAAGACTGCTTAAAATATTGTTCAAAAACTACAAGCGTTATGTCGCCGTCATAGCTTTGTGCATTTTGTTTTCCGCCGTTGCAAGCGCGATAGCCGGACCTTTCCTCGAACAGGTTTACAGCGCGATAGACGACGGCGTACACGGAGTGCTCTCGCAGTCCGAGGCGTTGTCGGCGGTGACGCGCATAGTGCTCATGATGATGTGCATATATGCGATAGGCTGGATAGCTTCTGCCGTCATGGGACTGGTGGGAGCCAAGCTGACGCAGGTGTTCCTGCGCGATATGCGAATCAACATGTTCGCCAAGATGCAGACTTTGCCGATAAGATACTTTGACCGCAATACGCACGGCGATATCATGAGTACTTACACAAACGATATCGACGCGCTAAGACAGCTCATTTCGCAAAGCTTGCCGCAGCTTATTTCCACTGTAATAGTGCTTATTACTCTGTCGGTTTCCATGCTGTACATGAGCATACCGCTGTTTGTAATAGTGCTTCTGGGCGTGACCGCCATATTGTTAGTCACCAAAAAAATAGGCTCTAAGAGCGCCAAATACTTTATGGCGCAGCAGGAAGCCATCGGCGTTGTGGAAGGTTATGTCGAAGAGATGATGAACGGTCAGAAGGTCGTCAAAGTCTTCTGTCACGAGGAAGAATCGACGGCAAAGATGAAGGAACTCAACGACCATCTGTACGCCGTGTCCAACAAGGCAAACGCGTTTTCCAATATGCTGATGCCCATTATACACAACATCGGCAACATAATGTACGTCGTCATCGCCTTCCTCGGCTGCGGATACTTTATCTTTACCGACGGAACGGGTATCAACCTGTGCCTTGAAGCGTTATTCTCGCACGGCACGCTGGTCGAAACCTTTACGCTTGCAACCTGCGCGGCGTTTTTGGGTATGGCGCGTCAGTTCGCCAACCAGATGGGTCAGATCTCCAACCAGATCAACTCGGTTATCATGGCTATGGCGGGCGCAAACAGAATATTCGAACTGGTCGACCAGAAGCCCGAAGAAGACAACGGTTATGTCACGCTGGTAAACGCCCGCATCAACGACAAGGGCGAAATAGAAGAGTGTGCCGAGCGCACCGGCGTATGGGCATGGAAACATCCACACGGCGACGGAACGCTTACGTACACCCAGCTTAAAGGCGATATAGTAATGGATGACGTCGACTTCGGTTACGATCCGGATAAGATAGTGCTGCACCATATTACCCTTTACGCCCATCCCGGGCAGAAAGTGGCGTTCGTCGGCGCTACCGGCGCGGGCAAAACCACCATTACCAATCTTCTCAACAGATTTTACGATATTGCCGACGGCAAAATCCGCTATGACGGCATCAACATCAACAAAATCAAGAAAGACGATTTGCGGCGTTCGCTGGGAATGGTATTGCAGGATACTTCGCTGTTTACCGGCACCGTAATGGACAACCTACGTTACGGCAGACTGGACGCCACCGACGAAGAATGTATTGCCGCGGCAAAACTCGTAAGCGCGCACGACTTTATCACGCGTCTTCCCGAGGGGTACAACACCATGCTTACCGCGGACGGAGCCAATCTGTCGCAAGGTCAGCGCCAGCTGTTGTCCATAGCACGAGCTGCGGTTGCCGACGCACCGGTAATGATACTTGACGAGGCGACCTCGTCCATCGATACGCGTACCGAAGCGCTGGTTTCCAAGGGTATGGACAGCCTGATGGAAGGCCGCACCGTGTTTGTAATAGCGCACCGTCTGTCTACCGTGCAGAACGCCAACGTCATCATGATGCTGGATCACGGCAGAATCATCGAGCGCGGCACGCACGAAAGTCTTATCGCCGAAAAGGGTCAGTATTATCAGCTGTACACCGGCAAATTCGAGCTTGAATAAAGCTCTGCGGCAGCCGGTGCCGAGCTAAAACGGTTTTATGACGGTGCCGGACATACGGCGCCGTCTTTGTTTTTGTAAAGAGAGAAAAAGTTGGCGCTAAATTATTGACAAAAACGCGTTTGCGTGGTACTATATTAACAGTAGTCATTACTGATAAACAGCAGTGATTTACCCGCGGAAAAAACAGCGGAAGTTCTCCGCGCCGCGCACACAAGCCGGAGGGGCGGACGCACAAATTCAGCGGTTCCACCGCTCGCACAATCAAAATTCAAGAGGTGTAACATGAAAATATCCGATAGCATAATTTATGCCGGCGTAAACGACCATTCGGTGGATCTTTTTGAAGGGCAATATCGCGTGCCCGCCGGAATGTCGTACAATTCCTATGTCATTCTGGACAAAAAAGTGGCCGTGATGGACACCGTAGACGCGCATTTTACGCATGAATGGCTGGACAATATCCAAAAAATTCTCGGCGCCAAAAAGCCCGACTATCTTGTCGTGCAGCACATGGAGCCCGACCATTCGGCCAATATCATGAACTTCAAGAAGGTTTATCCCGACGCCGCCGTCGTGTCGTCGCAAAAGGCCTTTTCCATGATGAAGCACTTTTTCGGGACGGAGTTTGAAGACAACCGCATCGTAGTGCAGGAAGGCAGCGAGCTGTCGCTGGGCGAACACACTCTGCACTTCGTGGCCGCCCCCATGGTGCATTGGCCCGAAGTCATAATGACGTATGAATCGACCGACAAGGTGCTGTTTTCCGCCGACGGTTTCGGCAAATTCGGAGCGCTGGACGTAGAGCAGCCGTGGCTGGATGAGGCGCGCCGCTATTATATCGGCATTGTCGGCAAGTACGGCGCACAGGTTCAGGCGGTGCTTAAAAAGGCCGCCACCCTGGACATAAAGACAATCTGTCCGCTGCACGGACCGGTATTGAGCGACAATCTCGGATATTATCTCGACGCGTACAACACATGGTCGTCTTACGGCGTCGAAAGCGACGGAATTGCGGTTTTTTATACCTCTGTTTACGGCCACACAAAAAAGGCCGTCGATCTTCTTGTCGACAAGCTTAACGCAAACGGCTGTCCGAAGACGGAAGTTTTCGATCTGGCGCGCTGCGATATGTCGGAGGCGACGGCGGCGGCTTTCAGATACGGAAAAACCATACTGGCCACAACGACGTACAACGCCGATGTTTTCCCGTTTATGAAGGAGTTTATCAATCATCTTACCGAGCGCAACTTCTGCAACCGCACAGTGGGCTTTATCGAAAACGGGTCGTGGGCGCCGCAGGCCACAAGCGTCATGCACGCCATGCTGTCGCAGTGCAAGGGACTGACGTTTGCCGTTCACAACGTCCGTATAATTTCGGCGCTTGACGCTGACAGTTCCGCCGCGGTAGAACAGCTTGCGCAGGAGATGTGCAGGGAATATATCGTAAAACAAGCCTCGGCTACCAACAAAAACGATATGAATTCGCTGTTTAACATAGGTTACGGACTTTACGTTATCACCACCAACGACGGCAGCAAGGACAACGGCCTTATCGTCAACACGGTGTCTCAGGTCACCAATACGCCCAACCGTCTTGCCGTAACCATAAACAAGCAAAACTATTCGTACCACGTCATAAAGCAGACGGGCAAAATGAACGTCAACTGCCTTAGCGTGGAGGCGCCTTTCAAGGTGTTTGAGACCTTTGGATTCCAGAGCGGACGTAACGTCGATAAGTTTGTCGGCATAAACGTCAAACGCAGCGACAACGGTCTTGTATATCTTGACAAATATATAAATTCATTTATTTCGCTAAAAGTAGACAGCTATGTCGATTTGGATACGCACGGAATGTTTATTTGCAGCATTACCGAGGCGAGAGTGCTGTCGGACAAGGAGACCATGACGTACACTTATTATCAGAAAAACGTCAAACCCAAGCCCGCCACCACCGTCAAAAAAGGTTTTGTGTGCAAGATATGCGGATATATTTACGAGGGCGACGTTTTGCCCGACGACTTTATCTGTCCGCTGTGCAAACACGGCGCGTCGGATTTTGAACCGATAGGCTGATTTGTTTGGGGAGGAAGAATATTATGACACAAGAGGAAAACAAAGTTATTTGCAATTGCAAACACGTCACGGTGCTGGACATCGAACGCGCGTTAAACGACCATGATAAATTCGAGGACGTAAACCGCGAATTTGAACACGTTCAGGAAGTTACGCATTGCTCCACAGGATGCGGCGGCTGCCACGACAAGATTCTGGACGTAATTTCCGAACTGTTGAACGCCTGACGGAAAAGGAGGTATCAGATATGAAATATGTATGCAACGTTTGCGGATGGGAGTATGACGAAGAGGCCGGCTGCCCCGATATGGGCATTGCTCCCGGCACAAAATTCGAGGATCTGCCCGACGATTTTACCTGCCCCCTTTGCGGCGTGGGTAAAGACGAATTCTCCGCGGAATAAGTAGTTTTGTCACTTTGATTGTACGGGAAAAGCCGACGGGACGCTAAGCGGCCTTTCGGTTTTTTGCCGCATATTATTTTGCATTATGATAAAAGCCATAAAGATAATATTAAAGGTGCTGCTGGCACTTATAATAGCGGCAGTGCTGGTGATAGCAGGATATTTGGGATATGTGTACTTTTCCTATTCGCGCATAGCCGACAACCTTCAGCTGACGCCGACTAATTCGGCGAAGGAGGGACAGGCCGCGGCGGGCGAGACGTATACCATAGTCACGCAGAACATAGGGTTCGGAGCATACACGCAGGACTTTACCTTTTTTATGGACGGCGGGACGGAGTCGCGCGCCAAGAGCAAGGAAAGCGTAGTCGAATGTGTGCAAAACGCCTCCAAGGCGGTGCAGCTATTAAAGCCGGATTTTGCGTTTTTCCAGGAAGTGGACACCGATGCCGACCGCAGTTTCCATGTCGATCAACGCAAGATTATCGACGGATATTTTGATGATTACGCCTCCGTGTTTGCCGAAAACTATCATTCGGCGTACTTGTTTTATCCCATACTCAAACCGCACGGCGCTTCCAACAGCGGCATCTATACTTTCAGCAGATTTAACATGCAGTCTGCGGTCAGACGGTCGCTGCCGGTCTCGAGCGGCTTGGAAAAGTTTTTGGATCTTGACAGGTGCTACAGCGTGACGCGCATCCCCGTGGACAACGGCAAACAGCTGGTTTTGTACAATGTGCATACGTCCGCCTACGGCGCCGACGAGGAAGTGAGAGCGGCTCAGCTCAATATGCTTTTCAGCGATATGGAAGCGGAATACAAAAAAGGCAATTACTGCGTGTGCGGCGGCGATTTTAACCACGACTTTACGGGCGACTCCACATTTGTCTTTAATAAAGTGGAAAACGTGTCGTACGGCTGGGCTCAGCCCTTTCCGGAAGATATTCTTGCCGGTTACGACGGCATTTCGCGCGCTTTGAACTATAAGGGCGCACCCGTTGCCACTTGCCGCAACTGCGACGTTCCCTATGACGAAAACACCTTTACTTTGATAGTGGACGGATTTTTGGTAAGCGACAACGTGGAAGTTGTGAGCGTCGTCAACGTCGATACCGAGTTTGTTTATTCCGATCACAACCCCGTTGCGATGCAGTTTATTCTCAAATAATAATACCGGAGGAATACCCATGAAAAAAGTATTTATTTTGTCGGCCACGCCTCGCAAAAACGGCAATTCCGAGCTGTTGGCGCAGCAGTTTGCCGAAGGAGCGGAGGAAAGCGGAAATATCGTGACCAAAGTAAACGTACGCGATATCGAGCTTAAATTCTGCCTGGGCTGTCTTTATTGCAGCAGCCACGGCGCGTGCGTGCAAAAAGACGGCATGAACGCGCTGTATGACGAGTTTTCGTCCAGCGACGTCATCGTATTTGCCACGCCCATATATTACTACGAAATGTCCGGTCAGATGAAGACCTTTCTCGACAGGCTTAATCCCCTTTATTACCGCGAAAACAAGTTTAAGGAAGTGTATTTGCTGGCGACTTCCGCCGATACGGAAGAGCGCGCCATGGATGGAGCGGTAAAGGGGCTGGAAGGTTGGATAGAATGTTTTGACGGAGTGGAACTCAAAGGCGTTATCCGCGCCACGGGAGTTGAAAAGGCGGGAGAGGTGAAAGATACGCCCGCGTTTGCCGCCGCCTACGAGACGGGTAAAACCGTATAACACCATTGTACTTTGCGCACAATTGCGTTCTCCATATAAAAAAGCCCGTATTATCGCTTGACATAATATGTCAAAATAAATATAATACTATATGTCAATGGGGAGTAGTCGGCGAGGACTGTTTCGCAATTAAGTCGCTAACACGGGCATACTTTGCCCCGGTTTAATTTTAAATGACGAGACCATGCCTTTTTCGGCGTGGTTTTTTTTATTAAAGGAGGTTATATGCAATTTCTTATCGAGACGCTGCAAGCGGTGACATGGCAGCATGTGGTCATGTGGATAATAGGCCTTGTTCTCATCTGGCTTGCCATCAAAAAGGAAATGGAACCGGCGCTGCTGCTGCCGATAGGTTTCGGCGCGATACTGGTAAACATTCCTTTTTCCAACGTTCTTACGGAGGCCGTGGGCGAAGGCGAGGCGGCCGCGGGAGGAGCAGGCATAATTCAGTGGCTGTTTGAAGTGGGTATAGAGGCGTCGGAGGCGCTGCCCATTCTGCTGTTTATTGGCATAGGCGCCATGATAGATTTCGAGCCGCTCATCGTAAATCCCAAACTCATGATATTGGGAGCGTTTGCCCAGATAGGTATTTTCGTGACCATAATACTCGCGTCGCTATTGGGCTTTAATATCAACGACGCGGCGTCGATAGGTATAATAGGCGCGGCGGACGGCCCCACGTCTATACTGGTGGCGATGAAGCTGGCCAGCCAGTATGTAGGACCTATCATGGTAGTGGCGTACTCGTATATGGCGCTTGTTCCCATCATACAGCCGTCGGTAATCAAGCTCATTACCACCAAAAAAGAGCGCCGCATACGCATGGATTACACGACAAAACACGCCAGCAAAACCGTCAAAATTCTCTTTCCCATTGTCATAACGCTCATTTCCGGACTTATCGCGCCCAAGAGCCTGGCACTGGTGGGATTTTTGATGTTCGGCAACCTTTTAAGCGAATGCGGAGTTCTGCCTTCTATGGCGGATACGGCCAAGAATAACCTTGCCAACCTTATAACGCTGCTGTTGGGCATCACCATAGCTTTCCAGATGCAGGCGGAATATTTCCTGCGCTGGGATACGCTCATGATAATGGTGCTGGGACTGTTTGCGTTTGTATTCGACACGGTGGGCGGAGTATTGTGCGCAAAAGTCATGAACCTGTTCTCGAAAAAGAAGATAAATCCCATGATAGGAGCTGCCGGCATTTCGGCGTTCCCCATGTCGGCGCGCGTCGTGCATAAGATAGGCCTTAAAGAAGATCCGTCGAATTATCTGCTGATGCACGCTGTCGGCGCAAACGTTTCGGGACAGATAGCGTCCGCAATAGTGGGCGGCCTTATTATAGGCCTTGTGCTGTAAGGAGGAGGAAAAATATGTTTAATTTGATATCGGCGATGACGTTTAATAAAGACACGTTGTTTAAGGCGCTGGAAATTATGTGGAAGGGTATGCTCGCCATTTTGATAGTTATTTTGGTGGTCATGCTGGTGACTTATCTCATGCAGTTTATTTCCGGCAAATGGGCGGCAAGAAAAGAAAAGCCGCAATCTGCCGCGAAAAATGCCGACGACGGAGACGAGCGGCAGGCATGACGAACGGCAGGCATGAATGCAAAAAATTAAATATTATGCGCGCGTAAAAGGCAGAAAATTTTTCCGGGCGCTGCTTGCAAAAAAAGACGGAGAGAAAAACTCTTCGCCTTTTTTTGTTACGATATACCGGACGGTAATGTCGCTTTGCCGTAATTATTTGCAGTTTCTGCAATTTTTGGCGGTTGTCTTGCCGGTCGTCTTGTTCTTTGCGCCGGTCTTATTCATCGTCTTTTTCGTGTTCTGTGCCATGGTTTGCTCCCTCCTTTAAAGATTTGACGTATTCCGTCAATGCTATTGTGCGCGGACATGGCAAATTTATTTGGCAAAAAGACTGTAATTTTTTGTATTTTTACTGTTTGCACGCCGCCGGCCGCCGACGGTATAAAAGATACCCTTCCGCATTGTCGCGCTCGGAAACGGTGATGCTGTCGTAGCCGAGATAGTCCATGATAAGCCCGGTCAAAACCGCTCCGTGTCCTATTACGCCGGCACGTTTGGCGCCGATGGTGGGAAAAAGGGCAATTATGTCATTGCAATTAAAGATGACGTCGGTCACATTTTTTATGTCGCCGCGGGTGAGCACTGCGCCGTGAATGGCGTCGGCGTCGTAAACCTGCTGCTTTAGAATCATGGACGCCAGCGAAGTAGCCGTGCCGCCTATGCCGATAAGTCTGTCGGCGCGTTCCTTTTTGTAGGCGGTAATTTGCTGCGAATAATATTTTTCAATTTCGCGGCGGTCGCTTCCGACGCAGTCTTTTACGCGGACAACGCCCAGCGGCAGGCTTTCTTTGTAAATAATGTCGTCGTCCTTACCCACTATGAGCTCGACGCTGGCGCCGCCTATATCCAAAACGGCGTTGCTGCCTTTGCAGACCGTCGCGCCCATATATCCCAACAGTGCTTCCTCGTCGCCCGAAATAATGTCGGTTTCCACTCCTATACGGCGGAATATCATGTCTTTTAGCGTTTCGCCGCCGGGACAGCGCATGGCCTCCGTACCGAAGATATAAACCTTTCCGGCGCCCGCGTTTTTTGCGTCGACAAAAAAGTTCGCAACGGCGTCTGCCGTACGAACCATGGCCTCGTTATTAAGTTTGCCGGTATTGGCAAGCCCCTGCGCCAGCTGGGTGGTGTTGAGCTTTTTGGGAGTTACCGCTTTGCCGCTTTCCACAAAAAGACGCACCGAATTGCTGCCTATATCTATGACCGCGTCCATTATTTGCCCACAAACGGCGTTTCGCCTTCGCCGATGAGTCCGAGATATTCGCGGGCGTACTGATCGACGTATGTATCGCTGGACATATATGCTATGGTGCCTTCGTTTGCCTCTATCTGCGATTCGAGCGTTCCCAACTTGTCGGCCAGCTGGGCTTTTTGACTGTTAAGCCCCGAAATTTTGATAAGGTTGATTATCAAAGAAACGGCCAAAAGAAAAATAAAAACAACCACCGAAATAGTAACGATTTTTACGACTTTTATCTGATCGCGCATGGGAGCCTCCTGTTTTTTTGTGAGAGTATTTTTAGTATAGCACAACCGTAAAAATTTTTCAAGATAATTTATGTGTTTTTTTTGAGAAAATATAGTAAAAACAGTTGACATAACAAAGTAAAATAATTACAATAGTCGTGTTTAGTGAGATTAAACGTCAGGTTTATTGAATTTTAACTTTGTAAACCGTCGGTTTAGTATTTATTGAACAGGGAAGGTCTTATGGAGATAGGTATCAAATTAAAAGAACTGCGCCTTAAAAATCAGTTGACGCAGGAGGAATTGGCGGACAGATGCGAGCTTACGAAAGGTTACATAAGTCAGCTCGAAAACGATCTTACCAGTCCGTCGATAGCAACGCTTAAAGACATTCTGCAAGCGCTGGGGTCTTCGCTGTCGGCGTTTTTTTCGGAGGACGAAGAGGAGCCGCTGGTGTTTACCAAGGAAGATTATTTTCTTAAAGAGGGCGAAAATTCCTCGGTGACGTGGCTGGTGCCCACGGCGCAGAAAAACGCGATGGAGCCGATAATGCTGCGGCTTAAAGGCGGAGCTGCCACCGAAAAAGACTTGCCGCACGACGGCGAAGAGTTCGGGTATGTGCTGAAAGGCACGATAAAGGTATGCGTCGGCAAGCGCGACTGCGAGGCAAAGGAGGGAGAAAGTTTTTATTTCCGCTCCAACAAAACACATTATCTGGTCAATCTTACGGACGAAGAGGCGGTGGTATTGTGGCTGTCCTGTCCTCCGAATTTTTAGGGAGTTCTCATACAAATGAAAGAGCAAGCAAAGTTGGATAAAATCATTACCGTTCAAAATGTAACGAAGGTGTTCGAAGACGGCGTAACCGTACTCGACGACATCAATTTATCTATAAAACGCGGCGAATTTGTCACGCTGCTCGGCCCCAGCGGCTGCGGAAAGACCACGCTGCTGCGCATGATAGCCGGCTTTACTTCCCCCACAAAGGGTGAAATTTACATCGAAAATCAGCCTATCACCAGCGTTCCGCCCTACAAGCGCCCGGTAAACACGGTGTTTCAGAAGTACGCGCTTTTTCCCCATCTCAACGTCTTTAACAACGTCGCGTACGGACTTAAACTCAAAACGGTGGAGGAACCCGCCGCAAAAAAGGGAACGCGCAAACTTACTAAAAAGGAAATTGCCGAAAAGGTAAACCGCGCGTTAAATCTTGTGGGACTGGCCGACTACGGTCATCGCGACGTCAATTCGCTTTCCGGCGGGCAGCAGCAGAGAGTGGCCATCGCCCGCGCCATTGTATGCGAACCGAAAGTGCTTTTGCTGGACGAACCGCTGGGAGCGCTGGATCTTAAAATGCGCAAGGAAATGCAGCTCGAATTAAAGCGTATGCACAAGGATCTGGGCATTACGTTTATATATGTGACGCACGACCAGGAAGAGGCGCTTACCATGTCGGACATGGTGGTAGTCATGAACGACGGAATAATTCAGCAGGTGGCGCCTCCGAAAAAGATTTACGACGAGCCGGCAAACGCGTTTGTCGCCGATTTTATAGGCGAAAGCAATATCTTGTCCGGCATCATGGAAAAAGACTACCGCATCAACTTCCTCGGAATGTCGGTGGAATGCGTCGACAAAGGCTTTGACAAAAACGAACAGGTGGATATAGTCATCCGCCCCGAAGACATCAAGATTTATCCCGCCGCAACCGGAAAAGGACAGTTTGAAGGCGAAGTGGTGGGCTCTGTCTTTAAGGGAACATATTACGAAATGGGCGTTATGGCGGGCAATTACGAGTTTACCGTGCAGTCGACCAAAGAGTTCCTGCCGGGGCAGGCCGTCCGTCTTAAAATAGAGCCCGACAGTATCCACATAATGAAAAAACTGCGCACGATAAACAAGTTCGAAGGCGAAATTACCGGCGAAGACACCGTGTGGTTCTGCGAGGCGGATTTTGCCTGTCCGAGCGCGTCCCGTTTCGAAAAGAAAGAAAAGGTAGCTGTGTTCGTGCCCTTTGACGCCGTGGAGCTGACGGACGACGAGTCCGACGGAACAATAGGCGGCAACGTCGCGCAGACGCTTTATAAAGGCACATATTATCAGGTGCAGGTTTATACGGATACCGACGAGGACTTTTATGTCGACACGGCCGACGAATGGGACATCGGCGATCGCGTCGGAATAAAGGTGGACGCCGGCAAAATTACGCTGGAACGCATCGAGGAGGACGGCGATGAAAAAGCAGAGGAATAGTTTTTTTACACCCGGTTTCTTTGCGGCGCCTTATATAATAATCTGTATAATTTTTGTGGTTTTACCGCTTGTATTAGTGTTTGTGTACGCATTTATCGGCAACGACGGCAGCTTTACTTTCGAAAACTTCAAGCAGGTTTTTTCCGCCGACAGCGGCAATTTGGAGCTGTTGCTGCAAACGCTTATCATTGCGGCGGTCACCACGGCGATATGTCTTGTTATCGCCTATCCCGTGGCGCTTATTTTGGCGTCGGCACCCTTCAACAAGTATGTCATACTGGCGCTGCTGTTTATCATTCCCATGTGGATGAATTTCGTGCTGCGAGTCATTGCGCTTAAATCGCTGTTGTACATTCTGCACATAGGCGAGGGACTGCCCGCGGTTATAGTGGGAATGTGTTACGACTTTCTGCCCTTTATGCTGCTGCCCATATACACGGTGCTTACCAATCTTGACAAAAGTTACTTCGAGGCGTCGGCGGATTTGGGAGCAAACGGCTTTACCACCTTTTTCAAGGTGACGCTGCCGCTGTCGACAGGCGGCATAATGAGCGGCATTACAATGGTATTTATGCCGGTTTTCAGCGCCTACGCCATCACTAACATGATGGGCGATTCGTCCACCAACGTCATCGGCAACAAGATAAACGGACTGTTTACCACCACCAGCACATGGGGAGTGGGTTCGGCGCTGTCGTTCGTACTGTTGGTGCTGGTTTTTCTGGCGATGATAATAAGTTCCGTCGCAACGCGCAAAACGGCTAAGGCGACGGCGGTCGAGACCGCTAAGAAAGGAGGCGGCGCGCAATGAATAAAAAATTATCTGTCGTATTAAAGTGGCTGTTTTTAATAGCGGTGCTTGTGTGCATATACGCGCCCATCGCGCTCATTATCGTGTATTCCTTTTCCGCCGAAAAGGATATAGGCGGACACAACGGATTCGGAGACTTCACGTTTTCGCTCTACACCAGCCTGTTTTCCAACGAGCGCATTATGAACGCTCTTGTCAACACGCTGGTAATAGGTCTGCTGTCGGCTACTTTCGCCACAATAATAGGTACGTTTACTTCGGTGGGGCTGCACTACATGAAACGCAGCAGGAAAGCGGTGAACTTTATGTCTCAGGTCACCGTCGTCAACGCCGAAATAGTCACGGCGGTGGGATTTTTTCTGCTTTCCATTTTTTTGCGCGACGTCGTGCGTATTCCCGTTGAAAAGGGAGTGGTGTGGCTAATAATTGCGCATACCGTCATTACTACGCCTTACGTTATACTAAACGTCAGTCCGCGGCTCAATCAGCTTAATCCCAACCTGTATGAGGCGGGCATGGACCTGGGAGCCGGGCCGGTGCGCAGTTTGTTTACGGTGATACTGCCCCAGCTGGTGGGCGCCATGATATCGGGCTTTGCCCTTGCGTTTACGCTGTCGCTGGACGATTTTGTCGTCACCAATCTCAATAAGGGCACAAACGGCGTAGACACGATTTCGACGTTTGTGTACGCCAACTTAAAGCGCAATCTGGACCCCGCCGTAAGGGCGCTCAGCACGATAATTTTTGTCACCGTCTTAGTGGTGCTCATAATAGTTAACATTGTCAAAAACAAAAAGAAAACCCGGATGGAAAAAGCCCAAAAGGCTGTTTGACCATAAATCTATAAAAAGGAGAATAAAAATGAAAAAACTTATCTCGATAATACTGGCAGTTATCATGACCATTTCCGTGGGACTTTTTTCCGCATGCGGCGGCAACCGCGCGCAGCAGCTAAAAATGTATGTTCCCGGCGAATATATAGACGAAAGCATATTTGACGAGTTCGAACAGTGGTATCAGGAAAAAACCGGAAAAACCGTGGAAGTGGTTACGCCCACCACCTTTGATACCGTCGAAGAAATCATGACGGCTGTGGAACGCGACAAGGCCGATTACGATTTGCTGCTACCTTCCGATTATGCCGTCGAACAGCTCATCAAAAAAGGACTGGTGCAAAAAATCGACAAACAGCGCGTCGACGTGTCCGCCGTCATCAAACCCGAATATGTCGAGCGCGCCAAAATATCCGATCCCACGCTTGAATATTCCGTACCGTATATGTACGGCACCTTCGGCATTATGTACGATTATTCGCGTACGGGCGAACATATCGACAGCTGGGAGGCCATATTTACCGACGAGTACGCGGGCAAAAGCGCCAACAAAGATTCGCTTAGAGAGGCGCTGACGTCCGCCGCCATCTGGAACAACCGCGATTCGCTTTTGAGCGGCGAATACGACAACGCCAAGCTGCAGGCCATTTACGAAGACATGTCCGACGCCGCCATCGACGCCGCGATAGATACGTTAAGATCCTCCAAGCGCAATTTCCTGTGGGGCGGCGAAAGCCTTAAATTCGATATGGCGTCCTCCAAGACCAACGTGCAGGTGGCGCTTATGTGGTCGTGCGACGCCGGCTATATCATGAACGATTATGAAGACGACGACGGAGTAGAGCACTCCGGCAACCGCAATCTGTGGTATGTCATTCCCAAGGAAGGCGGCAATATTTATCTCGATTGCTTTGTAATTTCCAAATATGCGAAAAACGTCGACGCTGCCAACTATTTCCTCGAATTTCTCTGCCTTAAAGAAACGGCGCTTACAAACAGCTATTATGCCGGCGCAATAAGCCCCGTTATGGAAGCGTATGAAGAGCTTTACGAAGAATATTACAGCGACGAAACGTTGGGCGAAGGCGCTGCTCCCGGAGAAGAAGAGGCGTGGAGAGCCATGTATCTCGACATGATGTTTCCCTCGGCCGAAACGCTGCTTAGATGCGGCACGATGCGCGATTACGGCGACAGAGACGCAGATATAAGCGTCAAATGGTACAACGTGCGCAACTGACGCGGAAAAGTCGCAATTTTATGTCACAGCCAACAAAAACTTTCAATTACGACGCCGTGGTGGTGGGCGCGGGTCACGCCGGAATAGAGGCGGCGCTCGCGCTTGCCCGCACGGGACTTAATACGCTCATCTTATCGGTGACGCTGGACAATATAGGTTATCTTGCGTGCAACCCCAGCATAGGAGGAACGGCCAAGGGGCATCTCGTGCGCGAGGTGGACGCTCTTGGCGGTCAGATGGGCATCACCGCCGACAAGACGCTAACACAGCTGAGAATGCTAAATTCCTCCAAGGGTCCCGCCGTGCAGTCGCTGCGCGCACAGGTGGACAAGTACGCCTATCACCGCGAAATGAAACGCGTGCTCGAAAATACCGAAAATCTTACGCTCAGACAGGGCGAGGCGAAAGAACTCATAGTGGAAGAGGGTAAGGTTTGCGGTGTCAAGACCGTGTACAATCTTATTTACCGCGCCAAAGCCGTCGTGCTTGCCTGCGGAGTATATCTCAATTCCACCATAATAGTGGGCGATGTGTTTTTGAAAAGAGGTCCCGTCTCGTTTGCGAGAAGCGAGTATTTGTCCGACAATCTGCGTGCGCTCGGACTGGAAATAAGGCGCTTTAAGACGGGGACGCCTGCTCGCATAGACGGCCGCAGCGTGGATTATTCGGCGCTCGAACTGCAAAAAGGTCAGCCGGATATATATTCGTTTTCCGTCATGAGTAAAAAGGTCAACGCCACCAAAAGGGTGTGCTATTTGGGTTATACCAACGAAAAAACGCATGAAATTATAAGAGAAAATTTATCTTATGCTCCCAAATATGCCGGCCTTATCGACGGCGTGGGACCACGGTACTGTCCGTCGATAGAAGACAAAGTGGTAAGATTCAAAGACAAGGAGCGTCACCAGTTTTTCCTCGAACCGGAAGGAGAGGGGACGGTAGAGGCGTACGTTCAGGGCATCTCCACTTCGCTGCCGGCGTCCGTTCAGTACGATTTATACCGCAGCATAAACGGCTTTGAAAACGTCAGAATCATGCGCGACGCCTATGCCATCGAATACGACTGCATAAACCCGCTCGAACTTTATCCGACGCTGGAATGTAAAAAGATAAGCGGCCTTTTCTGCGCGGGACAAATCAACGGCACGAGCGGCTACGAAGAAGCGGCGGCACAGGGCATCGTCGCCGGAATAAACGCAAGTCTAATGCTGCGCGGCAAAGAACAAATAGTGTTTACGCGCGACAACAGCTATATAGGCGTTCTTATCGACGACCTGGTGACGGAAGGCACTAACGAACCGTACAGAATGATGACCTCGCGTGCGGAGTTCCGGCTTTCGCTGAGACAGGACAACGCCGATCTGCGCCTGACGGAGATAGGAAGGCAGGTAGGCCTGGTGGACGACAAGCGTTACCGCAAGTACAAAAAAAAGCTGCGAGACCTTGCGAATGCCGAAAAGTTGCTGGATAACGTCATCTCGCCCAAACAATATGCGCCGCTGTTTAACGAGGCGGACGAGCCTATGGCAAAAAGCGGACTGACGGTGCGGGACATAATAAAGCGCCACGGCGTTACCGTGGGACTTTTTAACAAGTACTTCGACATGTTTGCAAAAATGTCCCCCGACGCGGAAAACTGCCTTTTTGTGTCCGTAAGGTACGACGGCTACCTCGCCCGTGCCGAAAAAGCAAGGGCGGAGCAAAAGCGCCTGGAAAACACCGCGTTGTCGCCGTCGATTAACTATATGACCATCGATGGTCTTAGGCTGGAAGCGCGCGAAAAACTCAATAAAGTCAAGCCGCTTTCAATAGGACAGGCGGGCAGAATAAGCGGCGTCACTCCCGCCGACATCAATGTGCTAATTTTGTCCCTGGCAAAACGAAAATAAACAAAAAGCTCCGTCGGTTGCTTGTCGGGGCTATTTTATTTGTAAATTTATATAATATCCGGCATATTTTTGTATGCGCTTACAAACGCGGCAGAAAATCTTAAACGGCATTATTCGGCGCCGCTTAAAAAAGATAAAAAATTTTTTAAAATATGCGGAAAAACAGTTGACAAAACCAACGGTAAGCAATATAATAATATTGAACACTTGAATAAGCGTTCAAATGAGAGAGGTTTGAATGGCAAGTACGGAGCAAAACGACAAAACAGTTGCCGAAATCCGCCGGATGCTGCCCGATGACGAAACTATTTACGAACTTGCAAATCTTTTCAAAGTTTTCGGCGATCCGACAAGGGCAAAAATACTCGGCTGTCTGCAAATTCGTTCGATGTACGTGTGTGAAATTGCCGAAGCGCTGGAGATGACGGTGTCCGCGGTGTCCCATCAACTGAGAGTGCTGCGCGGAGCAAAGCTGGTCAAAGGCGTAAAGGAAGGAAAGGAGGTCCAGTATTCTTTGGACGACGACCACGTCACCAAGATAATGGAATACGGTCTGACGCACGTAGCCGAATGATAACGGCGCGAAAAAGAAAAAATTATTTTTACTCTGATATTTGAATAATTGTTCACTCAATCAACCGCTCAAATATAAGATAAACAAATAAAAAGGAGTTTTATCATGAAAAAGATTTTTAAGCTGGAAGATCTCGATTGTGCCAACTGCGCGGCGAAAATGGAGCGCGCGGTGTCGAAACTGGACGGAGTGGACGCCGTAAACGTCAGTTTTATGACGCAGCGTATGTCCATCGACGCCGACGAGACGCGTTTCGACGAAATCATGGACAACGTGGTAAAAACTTGCCGTAAAATAGAACCCGACTGCAAGATAGTGCGCTGAAAACAAACGCTGTCGCCGGCCGAAAGCGTTTTCGTATAATGCCACGGGTGGGTAATTATGAAAAATTCATCTTTAAGTAAAAAGGAAAAGAAAAATCTGACGCGCATAATAGTGGCGCTGGTGTTGTTTTTGGCTCTGTTTATCACCGACAAAATCATGCCGCTGGGAGAGGTGCTTAAAATACGGCAGGCCTGGGTGCTTCCGTTCTGTCTTTACCTTGCGGTGTATCTGCTCATCGGCTACGACGTTTTGTGGCGTGCGATCCGCAATATAGCGCACGGCCAGATTTTCGACGAGAACTTTCTCATGTGCGTGGCGACGCTGGGCGCATTTGCCTTGGCGATATACCGCGGCGTAACCGGCATGAAAATAGAAGGATTCGACGAGGCGTGCGCGGTGCTGCTGTTTTATCAGGTGGGCGAATTTTTCCAGAGCTACGCCACCGGCAGGTCGCGCAGGTCCATTGCCGGGCTCATGGACATACGCCCCGATTACGCCAACCTTTTATGCGGGGATAAAACCGAAAGGGTAGACCCGGACAAAGTGGAAATAGGCGATGAGATAGTAGTCAATCCCGGCGAGAAGGTGCCGCTGGACGGCATTGTAGTTGACGGCGAGACGGCGTTGGACACCAAGGCTCTTACGGGCGAGTCGATGCCGGTAAGCGTAAGCGAAGGCGGCGAAGTGATAAGCGGAAGCGTCAATATATCTTCGCGCATTACGATAAAAGTCACAAAGAAATTTTATGATTCGACGGTGTCGAAAATACTCGAACTGGTAGAAAACGCCTCCGACCAGAAATCACGCGCGGAGAATTTCATCACCAGATTCGCACGGTATTACACCCCGATTGTCGTCGCGACGGCGGCGCTGCTGGCGATTGTGCCCGGTCTTGTCACGTCCGACTGGTCGAAATGGATATACCGCGCTCTCAGCTTTTTGGTGGTGTCCTGTCCGTGTGCGCTGGTAATATCCGTTCCGCTGTCGTTTTTTGCCGGGATAGGCGCAGCGTCCAAATACGGTATCCTGATAAAGGGGTCCAATTATCTCGAAAAATTCAACAAGGCGGACATCTTTGTCTTTGACAAGACGGGAACGCTTACAAAGGGCAGTTTCGCCGTATCCGAAATATCGCCCGAAAACCGCCGCAACGAAATTCTGCGGCTGGCGGCGATATGCGAAAACGGATCGAGCCATCCGATAGCGCGCTGTATTGCCGCGGCTTACGGCAAGGCGCCGGAGAGCGGTTACAGCCAGACCAACGTCGCCGGCAAGGGTATTGTCGCCCGTCGCGAAGACAGCGAGATTTTGTGCGGCAACGAAAAGCTCATGGCGGAGTACGGCGTTGATTTTGTTAAATCCGATCGCGTCGGCACCATCGTATATATCGCCGAAAACCGTCGTTTTGTAGGCTGGGTGTCCGTCGAGGACGAAATTAAGCCCGAGGCACCGGAAGTGATAAAAAAGCTTTCCGACATGGGGTGCAAAACTGTTATGCTTACCGGAGACAATGCCGCGATAGCGGAGAGCGTTGCAAAACGCCTGGCGCTAAGCGAATACAAGGCTTCCTTACTGCCGCAGAAAAAGGTGGAAGAAACGGAAAAACTGCTGGCGCAAAAAAAACCGGGCGAACAGCTGTGCTTTGTGGGAGACGGCATTAACGACGCGCCGGTGCTGATGCGTTCGGACGTGGGCATAGCCATGGGCGGCGTGGGCAGCGACGCGGCGATAGAGGCGTCGGATATTGTGCTCATGAAGGACGACCTGCGCGGTATTCCGCTGGCAAAGCGCATTGCAAAAAAGACCATGAACATAGTCATGCAAAACATCGTGTTTTCCATTGCGGTCAAGGTGATAATACTCATTTTGTCCATGCTGGGCATAACAAATATGTGGTTTGCGGTATTCGGCGACGTGGGAGTGGCGATACTGGCGATATTAAACGCCATGCGCGTCAACTCGTCTTATAAAGGCGGCGAAACGGTTCACGAAAAAATAAAGGCGGCGGAATAATTTATAAAAACTCGCAAAAAAGACATCGCGCGGCGGACGAAACAACGTTCCGTCGCGTTTTTAGGTAAAATTTTGATAAGCCGCGACGGGAGAATATTGACAAATCGCCGCGCCGGTGTTAAAATATATCGCGGAGATTGCGCCGCGCCTGCGGTTTGCGGCGTGTAAACACAAAGGAGAGAGTTTATGTATTTGAATCAAGCCGAAGAGGGCAAGGAATACATCGTACGCAACATCAACCTGCCCTTCGAAACGCAGCGGCGGCTGTTGGCGCTGGGAATGACCGACCGTTCGCCCGTATTCGTCGTCAGTAAAAAGGGAAAAGGCATACTGATAGTCAAACTGCGCGGCACGCGTTTTGCGTTTGGCTACAATATCTCTAAAAACATAGAGGTGGAGGACGCAAATGCCAACCGGCAATGAACTGACCATCGGATTTATAGGCAATCCGAACTGCGGCAAGACTACGCTTTTTAACGCCTATACGGGCGCCAACCTCAAAGTGGCCAACTGGCCCGGCGTCACCGTCGAAAAAGTGGAAGGCGCAATAAAGGACCACGATCAGACCATACGGCTTGTCGACCTGCCGGGAACGTACAGCCTTACTTCCTACACGATGGAGGAAGTAGTGTCGCGGCAGTTTATTTTGAGCGACGAGGTGGACGTAATAATAAACGTCGTGGACGCGTCGGCGCTGGAACGCAGCCTCTATCTCACGCTGCAGCTGCTGGAACTGAAAAAACCCGTGGTGCTGGCGCTTAACATGATGGATATAGTGCAAAAACGCGGCATGGAGATAGACTTGCATCGTCTGCCCGAAATGCTGGGAATACCCGTTATTCCCGTTTCGGCGCGCAAAAGAATGGGGCTGGATATTCTCATTCACACCGCCATTCACCACAAGGACGTAAAGGGTCCCGAGATACTTATACACAACCACCGCGAAACCGATTCGCGCCTTAAAAAACTGCACTCCGAATATGCGATGGTGTACTCGGACGACATAGAAGAAAAGATAGCCGACGTTACAAAAAGTCTGTCGCAGCAATATCCGGAGCTCATCAACAAGCGCTGGTACGCCATAAAACTGCTGGAAGGCGACCGCGAGATAAGCGAAAAATATCCCGTTAAGCTGCCGGATATGCCCGAGGGCAACTGCGAGGCGGAGATCATCAATCAAAAATACGACTTTATCGACGAAATTATCCATGAAGTCATGATACATAAACAGCGGCAGGACAAGTTTACCGAAAAGCTCGACCGCGCGTTTACCCACAGGATATGGGGAATACCCATATTTTTGGGCATAATGGCGGTGGTGTTCTTCCTGACGTTTTTCGTAGGCGACCTTATAAAGTCGCTGTTTGAAATGGGCTTGGGCTGGCTGTCGGACAGCGTTCAAAGCGGTTTGCAGTCGGTAAACGCCTCCGGCTGGCTGATATCCCTGGTAGTGGACGGCATAATAGGCGGCGTCGGAACGATAATAACCTTTTTGCCCAACATATTTATTTTGTTTTTGGCGCTGGCGTTTTTGGAAGACAGCGGATATATGGCGCGCGTCGCCTACGTCATGGAAGGCATCATGAGCAAGCTGGGCTTGTCGGGCAAAGCGTTTATTCCCATGCTGCTGGGCTTTGGCTGCACGGTGCCGGCCATCATGGCGTCGAGAGCGCTGGAAAACAAGCGCGACCGCTTTAAGGTAATGCTGGTGACGCCCTTTATGAGCTGTAACGCGCGGCTTACAATCTATATCCTGTTTGCCGAAATGTTTTTTGCGCGGTACGCAATGCTGGTGGCGTTTGCCATGTACCTTCTCGGAATATTGGTGGCAATCGCCGTTTCCGCCGTCGTGCACCTGATAGACCGCAAAAAAAGCGTCAATTATCTTATCATCGAACTTCCCGAGTACAAAATGCCCGACGCCCGCACGGTGGCGATTTACGTTTGGGAAAAAGTAAAAGATTATCTCGTCAAGGCGGGAACCACGATTTTCGTGGCCACCATTCTGATATGGGGACTGCTGCATCTAGGGCCTACGGGCTTTGTGTCGGATATGGAACAGAGTTTCGGCGCATACGTCGGCAAATTCCTGGTGCCCGTGTTCGTGCCCATAGGACTGGGATTCTGGCAGATAGTGGTGGCGCTTATAGCCGGCATATCCGCCAAAGAAGTGGTGGTGTCCAGCTGCGCCATTTTGTTCGGCATTGTCAACACCGGCAGCGCCGCCGGCATGAACGCGTTTGCCGCGGCTCTCGGCGGAGTGGGGTTCGGCGCGCTAAACGCGTTGTGTCTCATGGTTTTCTGTCTTTTGTACATTCCCTGCGCCGCAGCGATAGCTACTATTCACAAGGAGTCCAAAAGCTGGAAGTGGACGATTTTTACCGCTTTTTTCCAGCTGGCGGTGGCATGGGTGGTGACGTTTGCCGTCTACCAGGTGGGACTGCTTATTGTGTGACGGAGGAATTGTAATATGTGGTGGACAATATTTATTGCGGCGGTTATCGCAGTCGCGGCGGCAGCGGCGGTAATAAGCATCGTCAAGCGTCGCAGAAGCGGAAAATCCTGCTGCGGCGGCTGCTGTTATTGCGAAAACAAAAACTGCAAGGATAAAAAACAAGGCGGCAGATAAAATTTGTTTACGCCGGTTTGCTGCCTATCTTTACGACTTTTGTAAGAGCTCTGCCCTTTGGCGGCGCTCTTTTTTATGTAAACGCGGCTTATTGTCCCGCGAAATGCCGGCGCACGGATGCCGTTTCGGCAAAAAATAAGCGTTTTTTGTATTATATACGGCTAATAACATGGTAAAATACAGGTAATTTATAAAAAATATTGTTTCTTTTCGGAAAACTATTGCAATTTTTTTATAAGTATGCTATAATAATTTCGACAGCATGGAAATGCTATATCATTATAACGAGGTCAGGGGCTATGAACATTACCGAAGTACGTGTAAGACTGGTAAAAAAAGATGATGGAAAATTAAAGGCGGTGGCGTCTGTTACCATCGACAATTGTTTTGTCGTACATGACGTCAAAATTCTGGAAGGCAACGAAGATTATTTTATCGCAATGCCCAGCAAAAAAACGCCTGAGGGCGAATACAAGGATATCGTCCATCCTTTGAATACCGAAACGCGCGAAATGATAAAAAAGGCCGTTTTGGACGAATTCGAAAAAGTAAAGGCGACGGTTGACGAGCAGGCGCAGTGACGTCTTTCGGCTGAGGCGCCCGTATAACAATTGCGCCTTATAGTGCCTTTTTGCCGCCATGCGCCATATATAATATGTATGAAGATACATTTTATAGGCGCCGAGGGCGTTAGTATGAAGGCGCTTGCCGCTATTGCGGTTCAGCTGGGCTTTTCCGTCACGGGGTCCGACCTTGTTACGGGAGGCCATGACAAAAACAACATAACGGGAAAAGACCTCGTCGTGTATTCGGGCGCCGTGCCCGAAGATAACGAGGAATTGGCGTATGCCAAAAAAATCGGCGTTCCCACAATGGAGCGGTCCGACTTTTTGGCGTTTGTGGCGCGTCAGTTTGACATGTGCGCGGCGGTGGCGGGCTGCCACGGCAAGACCACCGTTACCGCCATGACGGGCGAGACGTTTGCCGTCCGTCGTCCCACCGTGCATTTGGGCGGGGAATACGCGTTTGATTTTACGCCCGGCCTTGCAGACGGGAAAAAAGAAGTTTTTATTACCGAAGCGTGCGAATACCGCCGCAGTTTTTTGAAGCTGCGCCCGGACATCGCGATAATCACCAACATCGACTTTGACCATCCCGACACATATAAGGATATAAGAGACGTCACGGCGGCGTTTATGGCGTTTGTCTCCTGCGCAGGCACGGTGATATACAGCGGCGACGACGCTATATGCGCCAAGATAATGAAACGGGGCATAAGTTACGGCTTTTCGGAGCGGTGCGACTATGTCGTGCATCCGCGGGCAAACGGCTTTGAACTGACTTACCGCGGACACCCCGCGGGAGAATTTTTTCCGCGCTTTTCCGAACCGTTTAACATCAAAAACGCTGCGGCGGCCATTGCGGCAGCCTATACCGCCGGCATAGATTATAAGGATATAAAAAGGGGAATAGAGCGGTTTTGCGGTGTCAAGCGGCGCGGAGAGATAGTGTTGCGTACGGAAAAATGCGTCGTAGTATCCGATTATTCCCATCACCCGGCCGAGATAAGCGAACGCATAGCGGCTCTTAAAAGACAATACAAAAAATTGGCGGTGATATTCCAGCCGCACACATATTCGAGGACAAAGGCTTTGGCGGGGCGGTTTGCTACCGCTTTTTCCGCGGCGGACAAAGTGATATTTACCGACACGTTTGCCGCAAGGGAAAAAACCGGCGACGACAAGCTCATTTATCGGCTTAGCAAAGACAGCTGCGACTGTGTTTTCGTGGACGAAAAAGATTTGTTTGAAGAATTTTTGCGTCTTACAAACAGTTTTGACTGCGTGGCGCTTATGGGAGCGGGCGATATGCAGAAAAAGCTAGTCGGGCGGTATCGCGACGCCGCCGTCTGCCATAACGAGAATATGTAGGCGCTTTTTTCCGGGTAAAGAGCGATGTCGCCGTGACTTTTAGCCAAATTCTTTCGACGCGGCGCGGATTGCTTTTTGACGCGGCGGGCGTTCTTGCGCCGATAAAATAAAAAAGCGTTAAAAAAGTTGACAAAACGGCGATATTGCGTTAAACTATATGACGCGCAAAAGAATAAAAATCTGCGCGAAAAAGGAGAATTATCATGACAATCGACAAAGATATGACAATAAGCGAAGTTATTCAGTTAAATCCCGAAATAGCCGGTGTTTTCACACAGCTGGGTATGCATTGCGTCGGATGCGCCATCGCGCACGGCGAAACGGTTGCCGAAGCGGCGGAAGTGCACGGCATAGACATCAACGTCATGCTGGACAAGCTCAATGCTTTTCTTGCCGATAATCAATGAAAATAGTCGTAGGGCTGGGCAATTACGGAGATAAATACGCATATACTTTTCACAATATGGGTTTTCTCTGCGCCGAATGTCTTGCGGACAGGCTGGGCTGGAAATTTGACAGGCGCGAATGCGATTCGTCGATTGCATCCGGCTATATAGGCGGAGAAAAAGCGGTCATTGCCCGCCCGTTGACGTACATGAATTTGTCGGGCGTGGCGGTAAAGCAGCTGCTTGCAAAGTACAAAGCGGGCCCCGAAGATCTTGTCGTCATGTACGACGATATAGACATTCCCAAAGCCACTATACGCGTGCGGGAAAAGGGCAGCGCCGGCACTCACAACGGCATGCGCAACATCATTGCGGAAATTAAAACCGAAAATTTTAAGCGAATACGCATTGGCATAGGCCGTCCGCCGGAATTCGTGCCGCTTGCCGACTATGTTTTGTCGGACGTTCCCAAAGCCGAGCGTCCCGCAATGGCCGCGGCAATAGAAGCTGCCGCCGACGAAGCCGAAAAATTTATCCGTTCGGTGAAAAATTGACCTCGTTAAAGGACATATTCGCCTCATATCCAGAGGTGAAAAAAATATTAAACGACTACCGGGACGAAAAAAAAGTCTCGGTTTTCGGCATGCAGCAATTTTCAAGGACGATGGTGACGGCGCTTGCGGGCGACGCCATTGTCGTGTGTCCGGATTTTTTTACCGCGGGGAAGTTTTTCCGCCAGCTCAGCGGCATAACCGACGGCATAACCTTACTTAAAGAGCGTGAAGAGGTTTTGCTTATTCGCGGCGCTCCGTCGGCTTCCGCCCGCGAACGGTTTACGGCGCTCGGGGATATTTGCACGGGCAAGTCGCGCATTATCGTCACTACCGCCCAGGCGCTTATGCAGCTGTATCCCGACAGGAAGCTTTTTGAACATAATATACTTACTATCCGCAAGGGCGATACCGTCGACCCCGTCAAGCTGGGCGAAAAGCTGGCAAAGTGCGGTTACCGCCGCGAATCTCAGCTTAGCGACGCCTGTCAGTTCGCCCGCCGCGGAGATATACTCGACGTCTTTCCCGTCAACAGTTTAAGTCCCTACCGCATAGAGTTTTTCGGCGACGAGGTGGACAAAATCACCGAGATAGACGCCGAAACGCAGTTGTCCGTAAAACCGGCTGACAGCGTCGAAATTTACCCCTTTACCGACGTCTTTCAGCCGCTGCCCGATATAGAGCGCATAAAGAGCGGCATTTGTCCGCGCCTTGACGCCGACTGCCGTTTGCGCGCGGAAGAGACGGCCGAAGCCGTCAGCTTAGGCGACGGCGGTTCGGGATGCCTTCTTCCTTATGTAAAACACATGACGCTGCTCGAGTTTTGTTCGCGCCGCGCTTTTATAATAGACGAATGTAAACGGGTGCGGGATGCCATGGACGTCTATTTTTCCGAACACAAGCAGCGCTACGAAATGCTGTACGAAAAGGGCGAAACGCTTTCGGACTTCTTCGGACAGGTGCTGCCGCCGGAGCAAGCGGCAAGCATTACCGGAGCGGCCATAGCTTTTCACGCCGTCACCTCCGCCAACAGATTTTTCGAGCCGGAGGAGCTGTACGTTTTCCGCACAATGGCGGCGCCGCGATATGTCGGCAGCCACGACCTTATGGCGCGCGATATCGACAATTGGAACGCCAACGGATACGAAGTGGCGGTTTGCTGCGGTTCGGCGGCGCTTAAAGACAGAGTTACCGAACTTTTAGCCAAAAACAATCTGGGCTGGAGCGATAACTATACGTCCGGCATAACGGTCACGGCGGAAAAAATAGGCAACGGCGAGATTTTACACGACTTAAAGCTGGTGGTGATAGGCGAAAACGACCTGGTGGGCGAACGCAATCAGACGGTGCGCCATCGCCGCCGCGGCAATTTTATCGGCGAGCCTAAGGTGGGCGAGTACGTCGTTCACGACGTGCACGGCATAGGAATATGCGAGGGCGTCAAAAAAGTAGTGGTGGACGGCGCCGTGCGAGACTATGTGGTCGTGGGGTATGCCGACGGCGGAAAATTGTACGTTCCCGTCGAAAACATGGACAGGCTTACGCGCTATGTGTCGGGAGGAACGCCCCGTCTCAATAAGATGGGCGGAACGGAGTTTGCCAAGCAAAAGCTGAAAGCGCGCGAGTCCATAAAAAAACTGGCGTTCGACCTGAAAGAATTGTATGCCCAGCGCCTTAAAGCAAACGCCTACCGTTACAGCAGCGACGACAGCCTTTTACGGGAATTCGAAAACACTTTCGAGTACAACGAAACCGAAGATCAGCTCAAAGCGGAGGAGGAATGTCTAAACGACCTCAAATCCTCCAAAATCATGGACAGACTGCTTTGCGGAGACGTGGGTTACGGCAAGACGGAAGTGGCGCTTAGGGTGGCGTTTAAGGTGATTTGCGAAGGCAAACAGGTGGCATTTATGTCGCCGACGACGGTGCTCGCCAAACAGCATTACGAGACGGTAAAAAGGCGCATGGAACCTTTTGGGATAAAGACGGGAAGGCTGACGCGGTTTGACAGCGCCGCCAAAATAAGAGAGACCGTCGCCCGTCTTAAAGAAGGCGACATAGATATTGTTGTGGGCACGCACAGGCTGTTATCGAAGGACGTCGGATTTAAGGATCTCGGACTGCTCATTCTGGACGAAGAACAGCGGTTCGGCGTGGGCGATAAGGAAAAGATTAAAAATCTCCGCCGCGAAGTCAATGTGCTTACGCTGTCGGCAACGCCCATTCCGCGCACGCTGCACATGTCCTTGGCGGGAATGCGCGACATGAGTCTTCTCGAAACGCCGCCGAAAAACCGCCTGCCCGTTCAGACATACGTCACCGAATACAGCGACGCTCTTTTATACGACGCCGTCATGCGCGAGATGGGCAGAGGAGGACAAAGCTTTATTGTGTACAACCGCGTCGAACATATCGACGAGTTTGCCGCAAAAGTGGCGCGGCTGGTGCCGGACGCAAAGATAGTCGTGGCTCACGGACAAATGCCGGAAGGCCAGCTGGAAAAGGCCGTGGACGCGTTTGTGTCGGGACAGGGCGACGTCATGATTTCCAGCACGATAATCGAAAACGGAGTGGACATACCGCGCGCCAACACGCTTGTGGTTATAGACGCCGACAGAATGGGTCTTAGCCAATTGTACCAGCTGCGCGGCAGAGTGGGAAGAAGCGATCGCACGGCATACGCGTTTTTCACCTTCCCGGCGGGGAAAGTGTTGTCGAAAGAGGCCTTCGAGCGGCTGGAATCCATAGGCAAATACACCGATCTCGGCAGCGGATTCAAGATTGCCATGCGCGACCTCGAAATACGCGGCGCAGGCAATATTCTGGGAGCGGAGCAGCACGGCCACATGGAAAAGGTGGGATACGATATGTATTGTTCGCTACTGGAAGAAGTGCTGGACGAAATGCAGAGCAAACCCGTAAGTCCCAAAAAAGAAGTGAAGATGATGGTGGATTACAGCGCCAGCGTGCCCGACGATTATGTCGCCGACAGCGAATGGAAATTCAAACTTTATTCGCGGATAGCGCGTGTAAATTCCGTCAAAGAAAGGGATACTTTATTAAAAGAAGTGCAGGACCTTTACGGTCCGGCGCCGGACAGCGTGAAAAACCTTATAAACATAGCGCTGATAAAAAATCTGGCGGAGGCCGTGGGCGCGTCGGCGGTGGTCATGAACAAGCGCGAAAGCAAAGTGGTTTTCGACTATATGATGGATATAAGCAAAGAAGTCTATTCGGCGGCGGTAAAGTGCGGAGCAAAGTTGATAAACGGCGAAAAACCCGCTCTTAAATTTATGAACAACAACGAGTTACTCAAATTTTTACTTAATTGTCGCAATTTACGCCCGAAAAATGTTTGATTTATCACCCGTAATGTGATATAATACCATAAGCTGATATTGTCTAAAAGGACTTTATGGCGTTATTCCGCTTACGAAAAAAGCGATACTATAAATAAAGAGGAACAAAATGCTTAAGAAAATTGTTTGTTTGATAGTGGCGGTTATTATGTGCGGCTCGGTGTTTGCGGGCTGCAATCTTGTGACGTTCGACCAACAGCGCGACGACAAAAAAATCGTTATTACCGTTGATTCGTACGAGATCAAATCGCCCGGCGGAGATAAGACATACGTTACCGAAGAATACAACGTCTATAAAGACGAATTCCGTTCGTTGTACGACTATTACGGCTATTCTTACGAGCATTACTACGGTTATACGCCCGAACAGATCATAAGCCTTCTGGCCGAGCAGCTGGCGGTGGAGCGCATTGTGCTCAACCTTGCCGACGCCTTTATCGATTTCGGATATATTTCTATTGATACGTACGAGCAGAACACCATCGATCAGAACGTTTATAACTCCATCGACAGCGCCATAGACACCGAAATGCACGCTCTGCTGGAAGAAAGAGGCGAAGACAGCGAGTCGATACACCATCATGACGACGAGCAGGAAAACACCGAGACGACCTACCCGACCCGCGACGAAAGCGTGGACATTTACGCTTCCATGAGCCGCGAAGAATTGCTGAGTATGTGTCAACAAAGAGGTCTTGTATCCGTTCCGGCGCAGGGTGACGACGCTGCCCAGGACGAGCTGGACAGCATCACCGTCCGTCAGCTAAAAGATATGCTCATAAAGGACGACAGAAAGGACGTCGAAAAGTGGGTGCCGTCGCTTACGCGTTATCCCGGACTCAACGTCATCGACGAAAAAACGCGTTCTTTTGAACTGGAAGCCTTTTCGAGGGCGTTAAAATCCATCAAAGAGGCCGTCTTGTCGCTCAACAGCATCACGGACGACCAGAAAGCCGCAATCGAGCAAGAGTATCGTGAGTTTGAAAACATCACCAACACCCGCGGACTCAGCTATGTTTACGGCGCACTGCAAGATTCCGTCACGGCTTACGTCTATGCCGGCGAAAGCTATGAAAATCAGGAAAAGATGAATCTCATCGAAGACTATATCGTCGGCACCGTGGAAGTGTCGCGCGCAGACGTCGAAGAGATATACAACCGCACGCTTGCCGACCAGAAGGCGAGATTCGCCACGGAAGCCAATTACGAGGCGGCGATAGACGACGGAGAGCAGCTGTTGTATTTCCCCGACGACAATCATTTCTTCGTAAAGCACATTCTCATTCCCTTCAGCGACGAGCAGGCGGATCAGCTGGAAAGCTTTAAAAACAGCGTCGAAAACGTTGTAGAAAGTTCCTACAACGAATACCGCGACCGTTTGGCCAACGAGATATATTCTTATGAGCACGTCGACGGCGAAGATTACGGCAGCCCCGTTTCGGCAAATACCATTTACAACGAAATTGTCGCAAAAGTGGGCGCTGCGGTCACGCTTTATGAAAAGGAAAGAGCTTTTGACGATCTCATCTACAAATACAACACCGACCCCGGAATTTTCGACCTGACATACGGTTATATGGAAAAGTACGACCTCGGTTCGTCGGAAGAAAGCTATATGCAGGAATTTGCTGACGCCGCGCGCGAACTGTACGAAGGCGGCGTTGAGGGCGCTCTGTCCGGCAAAGTAGTCACCGATTACGGCGTACACGTTTTGTATCTGGCAAAACTGCCCAAGGCGGGAGAGGTGCTGGGACTTAACGATTATTATTCCTACGGACGCTATCAGTCGGTTTATTCCGGCATGGAAGAAGCGGCGCTGACAAACAAAGAAAACGCGGCTTTCGCCCGTTGGAGAGAACAGCAGATAAATCGCTACTATAAGGGCGATGCCGAAAATCCCAGCGTTGTTACTCTTGCACAAAAAGAACTTGATTCGATAATTGCTTAATGAACAAGGGCGCCCCGCTAACAAAGGGGCGCTCTGTTTTTGTATCGACGGCGCTAAACGCCCGCCGTGCACGCGCCGCGTCAAAGCCTAATTTCGGCAAAAAGACAGCGTTGCCGCCAAAATTCGCACATGCCTTTGTGCTATAATAAATAAAAAAAGGTGCTGCAGTGCGAAAATTGACGATAGACAAATTAAAATTGACGATTGTGGGCGCGGGCGAAAAAACGCCGGATATCGCCGCCTTGCCGGAAGGATGCGCCGTTGCGCTGTCGGGAAGGGACGGCGACGCCAAACAAAAGGCGGAGCGGCGGCTCGGTCGTAAATACCGCCTTAAAAGCCCGGGCGACGAGGACGTTAAGTTAAGGCTTAGCATATTTGACGGCAGTATAGACTTTTCGGACAGCGCGGACGAATACATAATTGCCGGCGACGACCCGCTGGAAAGCATAACGGCGTTAAACGCTTACCTTCCGGCAGCCGCGGGCGCATGGATATTCGAGGAAATGTTCGACGCGGGCGACGTTTCGGACTACGCCGCTCTTGCGGCAAAACTTACCGATATTACCGACTATCGCATATACTGCCTGCTGTCGGGGTGCCGGTATGACAATGCGGCGCTAAAGGCATTGCGGCGCGATATCGTGGCGTCAATACGCAAAGGCGGCGTGTCGCTTGTGGATATTGCGGCAAAGGCGGCGGCAATACCCGGATTTATACATTTTGAAAGCGCCGAAATAAAGATGAGCCGCGCGTTGGAACGGCTGATGCTGCGCGAGGGGCGCGAACCCTTGCCCGGCGGCATAACAAAACTCATGTGCGCCGTTACGGTAAGCGGCGTTTACAAGCAGTTTCTGCTCAAAAAGTTCGGCTTTGTATCGCCGCCCGATAACAATCTGCGGCTCGAACAGGCCAGCGAATATCTGGGACTGGACGAGAACAAGCTGGCGGGCAAGCGTTTTGACGATTGGAGCGAGCGGCGTATAGAAGAATCTATGTATGCCGTTGCCGGCTGCAGAGCGTCGCTGCTGGCGGAAATATGCTATAATCAACTGGCGCTCGGCAAGGCTATGGAACGCGTCAAAAGGCAGCTTCCCATGTGCGGCTATCGCGAATTCCACGCCGTGACGCCGGGCGACCTGCGTCTTGCGCTGGCGCTGTCGTGCGATTTCGGATGGGCGCAAAACGGCGGATTGTATTCGCTGATGAAAAGTCTCGGAGCGCTGGACGGGATGCTGCAGTGAGTTTGAGCCCGTTTTTGCCGCCGCGGCCGATATTAGGGCGGAGATTGCCGCTTTTACAAAATTTATACCGGAGATAAAATCATGAACGAGAAAATGTCGGCAGTAAAATGTTTTTTACTGGATATGGACGGAACAATTTATTTGGACGATCAACCGTTTGAAGGGGCGGTGGAGGCCGTTGAGCGCATGAAAAAACGCGGCACCGTGCTGTTTTTGACCAACAACAGTTCGCGGACGGCGGACGAATACGTCGCAAAACTAAACGCTCTGGGTTTTTCGGCGGACAAGAGCAACGTGTACACTTCGTCGATGGCGGCGGTTCAATATTTAAACGCGCGCTACGGCGGCGCGAGGACATACGTCTTTGCCAACGACGCAGTAAAAAGAGAGTTTGCCTCCGCCGGAATAAACTGCGTCGACGATAAACCGCAGATAGCGCTTATAGCCTTTAATACTTCGTTTTATTATGACGAACTGGAAAAGCTGTGTAATTTTATACGCGAGGGAGTGCCTTACATTTGCACGCACGACGACATAAATTGCCCCACGGTGCGCGGTTATAAGCCGGATGTGGGGTCGTACATAGCGCTCATCGAAAAATCGACGGGAATAAAACCCTTGGCGGTATGCGGTAAGCCTTACGCCGTCATGGGCGACTGTATAAAAAGCCGCTATTCTTTACAGCCGAGGCAGATAGCCATGTTCGGCGACAGATTGGCAACGGACATACGTTTCGGCTGCACGAACAACTTTGTCACGACGCTTGTGCTTACGGGCGAGGCAACGGAAGACGACGCCAAAAAGAGCGGCCTTGACATAGACTTTATTCTGCCGTCCGTCTGCGATTGGGATAAATAGACCCGGTGCGGCGGCACGTGTAAAACTTTTCACATAACGGTTGCAATTTTACATAAAGTATAGTATAATTATATCGGAATTCGTTCTGCGTGACGGAGATTTTCGGCAAAGCGGCATTTTCCGCTGCCGAACGCTGCGTTTATAATAAGCGCGGCGCGGGCGGCAAGGGACAAAACGTCGCTTTTGGAAACTTTGTACAATTCGTCGACATTGCCGTCGCATATCGACGCGGTGACGCAATAATCGCCCACCGGCGCGAGACGTTTTCCGCCGGCAAGGCCGGGTCTTAGCGGTCCCGGGAAAACGCGTATTTCACCGGGTTTTCCGCCTATCGCGGCATCGACGGCGAGGATTTTCCTGTCGGGGTACAAAAATTTTATTTCGCTCAGACGGGATGCGAGATTGACTGCGTGTATCGGACGGCGCATTGTGCCGTATATGTTTGCGGGACAACGCAGAAATTCGTTGAGTATTTGTCCCGTCATGGGACCGAAGCTGTCGCCGGCTACCCGCGCGCTGCCTATACACAAGATGAGAGGCGGGGAAGTTTGGCTCATTATAAAGTCGTTAAGACGGCAATATGGATTCATGATTTAAGTGTCTCCATCAATGAGCCGGCATATTCAAAAAGACGGAGGAAGGATAAATTGAGTTATATTGACATTATCATAATAGCAATAATAGCGCTCGGAGCGCTCGTGGGGCTGTGGAAGGGCACCGTAAAAACGCTTATCAGTCTCGTGTGCTTTGCTGTCGCGGTATTGGTATGCTTTTTTATTTCGGACTACTGCCTCAAATTTTTGCTGGGAGTGGACGTAATAAAGCAGTTCGCTTTGGGCGAAGGAATGTCACTGCGTTCGCTGATAGGCTCGGCTATCGATCTGGATGCGACGGGCGTCGTCAAGGCCTTGTACGAACCGCTTATCGCACGTTATGCCGATATAGGCGGAGCGGCGGCATGGGGCGCTACAACGGAAGAATTTTTGTCGGTGGCGATGTCTTTGCATATGTTCACGGTGCTGATTACGGTGATTTTGTACTTTGCCGCGCGCATAATAGCCAGCATAGTGGGATTTGTGCTGCGCATCATATTCGTGCACGGCGGCACGGGTCTTATCAGCCGTATAGCGGGCATGGTAATAGGCGCCGTAAAGGGTACCGCAGTCGCCATGCTGCTGCTGTTGGTGGTGTCGTTTATCTTCCCGCTGGGCTTTTCCAAGCCTGTGACCGACGCCATGGATCAGAGTAAAATCACTTCGGCAATATGCAACGTCGAATATAAATTTTTGTCGGATCATCTTTACAGCGACGAAACGCTGGAGATGATGATGAACGGAGCGGGCTTTGTAAAGACGCAGCCGGACATTACTACCAATCTTTGACGCACAAAAAAGTAAAGCCGTTTACCGGTTTATTGCCGGCAGCCGGCTTTTTTATTATAGTTTTATAAAGTTTTGTAATAAATTTTGTTTACGCGCCCTGCTGTTGATTTAGCATAAAATCGGCGGCGGAGGAGAAGATATCGTTGACTTTTTGCTGTGCAACCGAGTAAAAAACGGTTTTCCCGCTGCGCCGGAACTGCACAAAGCCGAAACTGCGCAGCGTTTTAAGCTGGTGCGAGACGGTGGTCTGGTTGATGCCCAGAAGCAGCGAAATGTCCCCTACGCACATGGGAGTGATGGACAGCGCCGACAGAATTTTAAGGCGCGTCGTATCGGACAGTACCTTAAAGAGGTCCGCCATGGACAGCAGCGTTTTCTGGGCGGGCAGATATTGCTGCACTTTCATGGCGCTGGGAACGTCGATGACTAATTTTTTTAGGATAACATCATTCATTGTCTTTCTCCTTGCATAATAAGATTTGACGCGGCATATATATTATAAGCCTGTGTTTATGTACATATTATAACGTATATGGCAAACGGAATTTTGTCGATAATAAATGAAAGGAGGCGTTTTATAGAGAAAACCATGAATGATGAAAATATTTTTAAGTTACTGCTTATCGTGCTTTTGATAAGCAACAACTATCAAGGCTGCGACTGTCACGGCAAATCGCTGTGGAACAGCTTAAACGACGTCATTTTGATGGCTTTATTGTTGGGAACGCTGGACGGCGGCGCCTCGGCGCTGGACGGAGGCACTACTTTTTCGCAGTAAAACGGGAGCGGCTGAGCAAAAATAAGGCCGGCGGCGATACGCCCGTCGGTTTTAATGAAAAATTTTTTCATTCGGCAGTAAAAAGTTATTGCCGACGTTTGACATTGCGCGTTTTTAAGTGTATAATTATAGCATGGTAACATTTAGTTATTATAATATTATTCAGGAGTGAAACATGATGAAGAAAAAACTTGGTGTTGTTTTATTGCTCTTGGCGATAATTGCCACGCTGGCGGTTTTTCCGGCATGCGACTGCGGCGGTAAAACGGACAATACGCCGACGGTTTCGTTTGCTCAGTCAAGCATGACCATTACCGCGGGCGAAAGAGTAAGCGCCGGCATAACGTCAAGCGGCGGCACGGGCGACGTTTCGGTCACCTTTGACCCCGAGGGCATAGTAAGCTATGACGACGGATATTTTACGGCGATTAAAGAGGGAACGACCACCGTTACCGCTAAAAACGGCGACGCTACCGCCACCATGACGGTGACGGTACAGGCTGCGGCGGCGCAGGAAGTCACCGTTATAATCGGCGACAATTCGGTAACGGTTGCCATAGGCAGCAAGCTGAACAAGCCCGCCGACCCGAAGAAGGATAGTACCGTCCAGTACGATTACACTTTCGACGGCTGGTACAACGGCGACGAAAAATGGGATTTCGACAACGATATCGTCGAAGGAGAAATGACGCTTGTGGCGAAGTTTACCGAGACGCTGCGCAAATATCAGGTCAATTTTGACGGCGTGTTCCAGCAGGTGGAATACGGCAGCAAACTTAATAAACCCGAAGATCCCACCAAACCTTCCACCGCAAATTACGATTATGTATTTGACAAGTGGGTGATTTTCGGCACGGACACGGCGTGGGACTTCGATAACGACGTGGTTACGTGCAACGTGGACCTCGAACCCGTATTTAAGGAAGTGGAAAGGCAGTTTTCGTATACATACAATCTCGTATCCGAGCAGCGCACGTTCTTGGGAAAAAGTTATGAGATTTACGACCTTTCGGACGATGACTTTACCGTTAGCGTTATGAAGGGCGACAATCTTTACGACACTCCCGAAGTAAAGGACGGCGCGTTTACCGTTACCGGCGCGCGCGGCAGTTATGAAATCGAAATCAGCTGGAAAGGACAGACTTTCGAGCGTGTTTTACGTCTGCAGGCCGACGGTACGGCGGACATTGTAATAAACAAGCCGCTTATACTTGCGGGCAGCGCCGGAGATTTGCCTTCCTTCGGTCAGAATTATCAGGTAAACGGCGACAGCATAAAGCTTACGAACGTCACTTATGCGTACATCGGCGGCGAAGAACCCACCACCGCGCTTTATATGGAGGCGGACGTAGCTTTTACGGCGGGCGTCGGCACAATGGCGGGCTTTATGCCGGCGGCAGAGCATAAAACGCTGGAAGGGGACGGCGGCAATAAACTTTTGTTCTCTTACAGCGGCGGCAATAAATTATATTACCAGGAAGTAAAGGGCTGGAGCGGTGCCGGAATTACCGATTTCGGCTTTATGGTGGATACGTCGTTTGCTCCCATGACGGGCACCAAAATAGGCGTAATAAGACTGGACAACGACTATTACATACTGTTAAACGACAAAGTAATGGCGCATTATTACAGCGAAAGCTTTGCGGCGGGCGACTTCGGTTTTGCCAATACCGGCGGAGATATAGATCTTACCTTCGATAATGTGCAGTATACGGTAAACCGCAGCATCGTCGAGGATCTCGTAGATCAAAAACAGCAGGAAATAGACCTTATAGGTGACAAGCAAAGCTATCTCGGCGGTTCGTTTACCTATCCGGGCGGCACAACGTATAATTCGTTCGGCAGCGGATGGGGGCTTTCGGGCGTAAACAGCGGATATATGAACGCCACCACTTATCTTTACGCCAACGGCGCCGTGGGCAATATTTATTATCAGGAAGCGGAATTCTCGCGTGAAAACGGATGGGTCGGTTTTCTCGTAAATACGCTGGACGGCCAGCCCCAGGCCAACCAGGGTTGGTACGGATACGGCGTTTACTGCGGTAATCAGCTGTTCTTGCACGAATATGACGGTTCGTGGGAGAACGGCACCAAAAAGATAGACATAAACACGGGCACGGGCAGCACGTTCAAGCTGGGAGTTGCGCGCGTAAACGACTATTATTTCGTGTTTATCAACGATGCACTGGTGCTTTACGAAAGAGTGCCCGCTTACTCGACGCAGGACAGATCGCTGCTTCCCTCCGACAACGCGTCGGGTATAGGTTTGTTCCGCGGCAGCAATTTCTCGGGAGAAAATAAGCGAATTACCTTTACAAACTATCGCTATACCTTTGATATAGAAGAGATAAGAAGTCTTGTGGGCGGCAGCGCTACCGTGGAATTCGGCGACAACATGACGCTTTACCAGGCGGGCGTAGCGGTAAAAAGCGGCGATGTACTGATGCCCGGCGCCAATGTCAACGTCAACATAAACATTCCGGAAGGCTACGTCGTGGGCAATTATTCCGTTACAAAAGACGGCAATCTGCTGGACGTGGAGATTTCCGACGGCAAACTGGTTTTTTCGCCCGATACGACCGGCAAATACGAGATAAAAGTGGAATTCATCGAAAAAGGCACGGCCACGCTCAATCTTACCGTAGAACACGTTAGGCGCAACGTCGGCGGAACATGGTATTCGCTTTATGACGACGCGATAGATTATTCGCAGGTCAAGGTGTCGGTTTACAACGTGACCGCGCAGACCGAATCTACCTATATGATGGAAGGCGCGGATAAGGCTATCGAGCTTGACAGCGGCTATTATATCGTGACGGTGACGTATAAAAACAACGTCTACAGAGAATATTTTTCGTTGCAGGCGGGCGCCGACGCGCAGTATACGGGTTATGTTTCCGAGGCATATCTCGGCGGCACCATTACCATTCCCAACGACAGCGGCGTCATGACCACATACAATTCGTTTGACAATGCCAGCGCCACCGCCGTTTCGAGCAACGGATGGGAGCTGGTGGACGGAAGACGCGATACCATTCGCGTTACCAACTACACATACGCTTTCCAGCATCAGTTTTCCGGCACGAAATATTATGTCGAAGGCACGTTTAACACCGCCGACAAAATAAACATCGGCAGCAACTTCGGAGGACTTCTGGTGGCTCACGGTCCCGGAAACCTTACGGGAGAAAGCGACAAGAAGTTTGAGGTGGCAATAGCGGGCCAAAGCGTAATTGGCTGTTATATTCCCGACAACTGGTCGCCTCTAAATACCTTTGTCATCGCAAACTTTGCGGATATGGGAATACAGTACGACCTGTCCGCCGTTCGTCTCGGCGTCGTGCGCGACGGAACACAGTATTGGTTTTTCGTAAACGACGTCTTTGTCGGATACTATGTGTTTGACGAGATTAAAAACGAGTGCGGAGTGGGCGTAACGGCAAGTCTTGCCATCGATCTTACCGTTTCCAACTTCAATTATTCGGACAATGAGCAGCTTATCGAGGCGTACAAGTCGCTGTACCCTGCGCGCGAGAACAAGGAGATAGACGTGTATCTCGTCGCCGGACAGTCCAACGCGTCGGGCTGCACAAACGTCAATCTCGATACGGCCGCCGCAGCGGATCCCAACTATCTGTACGGTTACAACAACATCTGGTACGCGGGCAACGCCGGAGCCAACTGGATGCATGAAGTAAATCTCGGTCTTGCCCGCGTGGGACTGGGCGAAGACGCCGGCAAGATGGGACCGGAAATCGGCATGGCCCAGGCGCTTTCGGCATACTACAACACGGAAAGCGGAAAGGAAGCCGCCATCATCAAGTATGCGGTGGGAGGCACAAACCTTTTGGACAATGTCGGCGGTCTCAATGCTTCGGACGGCAACTGGTGTCCTCCGACGTACTTCGAAACGCACAATAAAGTGAGCGCGACGCTGTCGGGCGGACTTTACACAAAGTTCTTTATCGAATTCGACAAGCAGTGGAGCATTTTGAAGGCAATGGGCTACACTCCCGTCGTAAAGGGACTGTACTGGATGCAGGGCGAGGCCGACAAAGGTTCGCCGTCGCAATATCTCGAAGTGTTTGAGATGTTTGCCGCGGACATACGCAAAGACCTTACCGCCCACAGCGGACAGGATTGCTCCGAGATGCCCATATTCATAGGCGAGATTTCCCGTACGTCGGGCGACGCGAGCCCTGCGACGGTAAACACCAACAACGCGTTTATCGCCATGCAGAGGACCATTCCGGCGCACGTTAATGACACCTATGTCATCGAAAGCGGCGATCTCGATATCAACATCTGGCAGAACAATCAAAACGTCGTAGTGGGTTCGGACACCTGGCACTGGAGCTGGCAGGACGCCATCAAAATAGGCAACATGGTGGGCGAAAGCATTCTAAGCAACGTTTTGGGAATGTAATACCGCTAAATAAGAACAAGAAAAAACAGGCGCAATAAACCGCGTCTGTTTTTTTTGCCGCAACCGGATTTTACTTCCTTGCGGCGGCGCCCGGCGATAAATTTCTTGACAATTAAAAGGCAATGATGATATAATGTTTTATAGAAAAAAATAGCGCAAACACAACGGAGAGTACTCATGAAAAATCAATTGGTTTTGGTAGTGGATTTCGGCGGACAATACAATCAGCTTATTGTCAGAAGAGTAAGAAATCTCGGCGTTTATGCCGAAATGGTGCCGGCGGACATAACGGCGGAGAAAATACGCGAAAAGGCGCCCATAGGCATCATCTTTACGGGCGGACCGAGCAGCGTTTTCGATAAAGACTCCCCCAAGGTCACCAAGGAGATTTACGACCTGGGAATACCGCTGCTGGGTATATGCTACGGCGTGCAGATGATAGCCTATCAACTGGGAGGCGAAGTGGTTCATGCCGCCGCCGAGCTGCGCGAATACGGAAAAGTCACCATAAATTACTTTAAGAGCGTGCTGTTTGACGGCGTCGAATCGCCCAATCAATGCTGGATGAGCCACACCGACCAGGTCAAGGCGGTGCCGCAAGGCTTTACGGTTACGGCCAGTACGGCTTCCTGCCCAATAGCGGCCTACGAGAACGTCGAGCGCAAAATTTACGGAGTGCAGTTCCATCCGGAAGTCGTGCACACGATAGGCGGCAACCGCATTTTGCAAAACTTTTTATTCAAGGTTTGCGGCGCTACGGGCGACTGGAAGATGTCCGATTTCGCCGGACGTCAGATTGCAGCCATTCGCGAAAAAGTGGGCGGCGGAAAGGTGCTTTGCGCCATGAGCGGCGGCGTGGACAGCGCGGTTGCGGCTACTCTTATACACAGCGCGGTGGGCGACAACCTTACTTGTATTTTCGTCGACCACGGTCTGCTAAGAAAAAACGAGGCGGACGAAGTTATGCGCGTTTTTAAAGAAGAGCGCGGCATGAATCTCATTAAGGTGGACGCCGGCAAATTGTTCTTAAAGCAGTTGCAGGGCGTGCGCGACCCCGAAAAAAAGCGCAAGATAATCGGCAAAGCCTTTATCGACGTTTTTGCCGAAGAGGCGAAAAAACTGGGCAAAGTAGATTTTCTCGTTCAGGGTACCATCTATCCCGACGTGATAGAATCGGGGCTGGGCAAAAGCGCGGTGATAAAAAGCCATCACAACGTGGGCGGTTTGCCGTCGGTCGTGGACTTTAAGGAAATAATCGAACCGCTCCGCAGTTTGTTTAAGGATGAAGTGCGCGCGCTGGGGCTCGAATTGGGTCTTCCCGAAAATATAGTTTACCGTCAGCCCTTCCCGGGACCCGGACTTGCGGTGCGCATAATAGGCAACATCACGCCGGCAAAAATCAAAATTTTGCAGGACGCCGACTGGATATTCCGTGAAGAAATTGCAAAGGCCGGTCTGGACAGAGAAATATGGCAGTATTTTGCCGTGCTTACGGGTATGCGTTCGGTGGGCGTCATGGGCGATGAACGCACATACGATTACACTATTGCGCTAAGAGCGGTCACCAGCGTGGACGGCATGACCGCCGACTGGGCGTATATTCCGCACGAAGTACTGGGAAAAATATCTTCGCGCATCGTAAACGAGGTCAAACACGTCAACCGCGTAGTTTACGACATCACCAGTAAACCCCCGGCAACCATCGAGTGGGAGTGAAAGCGAGGAGTATTGCTTATGTCGCAAGGGCTTGTTTATACTCTCACAAACCCATGTCTTGACGGCTGGGTCAAAATCGGTATGACGGAAAGAAATGATATGGACAGGAGACTGTAGGAACTTAATGCGCCTCCCAATATTCCTCTGTCGTTTCGTTGTTATGCCGTATATGAAGTAGATAATCCGTCGTTAGTCGAGGAAAACATACACAACATTATCGACCAGGTAGATGACTCGCTACATGCCCGTGAACTGTTGGAAAACGGAAGGGTGCGGAAGCGGGAGTTTTTTAAGATTTCTCCGTAAAGAGCATATAGTATTTTTAAAAACATAGCCTCTTTGAGAGGAGATCAAGATAAATTAAAGCTGTATGTGCCTACGGAGGGACAAGCTCGGGAACAGGAATTGGCAGAGTGTAGGACAAAGCGTTCAAACAATTCTTTCGCTTTGCTGGGTATCGGCGTCGGCGAAGAAATTTCTTTTCTTTATGACGATGCCTTGATTGCTCGGGTTTATGCGTGACGATAGAGAAAGGAGGACTTTATTTATGTCGCCTTTGGTATTAGCGGTTGTATGCGCCGGCGCGGTATTAGTCGTAGCGGCGGTAATATTTTTCGCGCTGTCCTATGTCTGTTATGTAATGGCTTTTAGGAAAAAAAGAAAGCCTACGGACCCGCAGGACTTACCGCGTACCGAACAAAACGCGCCGTATTACGAAAAAATACGCGCGATGATACGCGACGCGCAGTCACTTCCTTACGAAGAAGTGAGCGTGCAGTCTTTCGACGGGCTTACGCTTTTCGGCAAGCTGTATATGGTGCGCCCCGGAGCGCCTATAAGATTACTTTTCCACGGATACCGCTCGGCGGGAGAACGTGATTTTTCGGGCGGCTTAAAACAAACGCTGACCGACGGGCACAATGCCCTTATGGTCGACCAGCGGGCGCACGGAAAAAGCCGGGGCAAGACCATTGCATTTGGCGTCAACGAGCGATACGACTGCCTTAGCTGGATAAAATACATATCGGATCGTTTCGGCAACGGTCAAAAAATAATTCTCGTCGGAGTATCCATGGGAGCGGCCACCGTTCTGATGGCGGGCGGATTGGATTTGCCGGACAACGTAGTCGGTATAATAGCCGACTGCGGATATACTTCGCCTAAGGAAATAATAAAAAAGGTTATACGCGATATGCATCTGCCTGCCGGCATAACGTACTTTTTCGCACATTGCGGCGCGCGCATATTCGGGCGGTTCGATGTCGCCGCGGCGGGCGCGGAGGAAGCGCTAAGGCATTGCCGCGTTCCGGTATTGTTTATACACGGCGACGAAGATTATTTTGTCCCTGTGGAGATGACCAAAAAAAATTATGCCGCCTGCGCGTCGAAAAAGCAGCTGCTTATTGTGCACGGAGCGGGGCATGCGCTTAGCTATCTCGTCGACGAAAACGCATATATTGCCGCCGAACGCAAATTTATCGCAGATATACTGCCGCAATGAAAACTATGGATAACAAAGAAAATGTAATTATAAGACGCGCTGTGCCGCAAGACGAAAGCTTTTGGCTTAGTTTGGACGAACATATTTCCCGCAGCGATTTAGCGGATAAAATTTCCGCCGGGGCATGTTATGTACTGGTCGTTGCCGGCGACAATGCCGGTATTTTGCGATACGGCTTGTTTTGGGACAATGTGCCCTTTTGCAACATGCTTGTTGTGGCGCCCGGCTATAGGGGCCGCGGCTTTGGCAGCGCCATGATGCGGCGATGGGAAAGAGACATGGCGGACTTGGGGTATTGCGCGGTGCTGACGTCTACCCGTGCCGACGAAACCGCCCGCTTTTTTTACCGGAAGCTGGGCTATCGTAAATGCGGGAGTATATGGCCTTTTTGGGAGAGTAGCCGCCCGCCCGAAGAGTTGTTTTTTGTAAAAAGCCTTCTTCCGCCGCCGCGCGGATATTTTTTAAAAAGCTTTCTTTAAGCCGGGTGCAGTAAAGACAATCGAAATAATAAAAAATAAACCGGACGTTTTGTCGCCCGGTTGTTTTTTATTTGCCTAAAAATAAACGTGTAATGCTTTCGCACACTATATCGTACATCGCATTGTAGTCGATAAACGAATGTTTGTCAAAGACGTATTCGTGGGAAAAGGTCTGAAAAAGATTCATCGCCAGATGAACGCGTTCGCGGGCGTCGGGGATGTCTATGTTGAGTTTCGGCAGAACGGAGGCGACGCCGATGGTGATGTTTCTTTCCAATTCCAAAAACTTTGCCGCTACGTCGCCGTCGGTGGCGGTAAGCGAATGCAGCGTCTCGTGCAGCGCGGAATGTGTACGGTGTATCTCGATGGTCTTGTCCATAAGCGTTTTTACAAGCGGGGCAATGTTGACCGGCGGCGTAAGATTGTGAATTATGTTCATCACGGGAGTCGAAACTTCTTCTATATATATGTCCAAAACGCATAGCAGTATGTCCCGCTTGTCTTTAAAATAGCCGTAAACTATTCCTGTGGAAACGCCGGCGCGAGCGGCAATTTCGGGAGTGGTGCAGCTGAAAAAGCTCTTTTCCGAAAATAATTCGTAGCCGGCTTTTATTATTTTATTCTTCTTTTCTATGGCCCGTTCTTGTTGCGGTTGTCGTACTGTATTTTTCATACCTATATTGTATAATATTTTTTCCCATATTGCAACCAAAATTTTTCAAAAAACATGAAAAATATTTCATATTTTGCTTGACATAAGTTTTGATAAGTGCTAATATATATACGAATATGAAATAAGTTTCACATTTATGGAACGAGGAGAGCATATGCCGATAGTTATTGCGCCGCCGGGACGGCCGCTTAAAATAGTGCGTATAGCCGTCGACGACAAGACGCGCAAACACCTGGAAAATCTTGGCATTACGCTTTTAGGCGAAGTGACCGTGATAAGCAGCAGCGGCGGCAGCGTCGTGGTAAAGGTTAAGGACGGCAGAATAGCGCTGGACGCAAATCTTTCCGCGAAGATATTCGTGTCTTAAAAGTCATGCTAAAAAACGCGTTGCAGCCGGGAAGAGTCCGGCGGCGCGATAAAATATTAAGGAGAACGGGTATGAAAAAAAACTTAGACCAATTTACCGTAGGCGAGAGCGGAGTGGTGCTTTCCGTCGCGGGCGAGGGTAAAATCAAGCGGCGGCTGTTCGACATGGGAATAACGCCGGGAGCCGACGTATATATGCGCAAAAAGGCGCCTTTGGGCGATCCTATAGAGGTGACGCTGCGCGGATACGAACTGACGCTTAGAAAAACCGAGGCGGCCTGCGTGGTTATGGAGGTAAAAAAGTAAAATGAAAAAGTTTGCACTAGCAGGAAATCCCAACAGCGGAAAGACGACGCTTTTTAACAGTCTTACGGGGTCGACGGCGCACGTCGGCAACTGGCCGGGCGTTACCGTAGACAAGCGCGAAGGCGTTTACAAAAAGTGCGCCGAGCCCATAAGCATAGTGGACTTACCGGGCATATATTCTCTGTCGCCATATACCCCGGAGGAAGTAATAGCCCGCAATTTTATTCTGGACGAAAAGCCCGACTGCATCATCAATATTGTGGACGCCACCAATCTTGAACGCAATCTGTACCTTACCACTCAGATAATGGAAATAGACGTTCCCATGGTGATAGCGCTCAACATGATGGACGCAGTGGAAAAAGCGGGCGATAAGATTGACGCCGCCCGTCTCGAAGAAGAGCTGGGCGTGCCGGTGGTAAAAATTTCGGCGCTGAAAGAAAAAGGTCTTAAAGAGCTGATGGATAAGGCGTACAACGAAAGTAAAAAGATACGCCTTGCCGGCACCGTACTCGCGCAATCGCCGTTGGGGCACGTCATAGGCGACGTAAAGACGGCGCTTAACGGACAGAACATCGAAAACCCGCTGTTCCACGCGATAAAACTCGTCGAAGGGGATGAGCTGGAAGTAAAAGCCCACCGCGACGCGCTTGCCATGGTGGAACGCTTTAAGTCTACTTACAGCGACGAAGTGTTCGGCAGCGATTTCGAGGCGCTCATCGCCGATGCCCGGTATAAGTACATATCCGCGCACTTTGCGCCGGCGCTTAATAAAAAGAAAAAGGATAAGTTTGCAACTACGCATTCGGATAAAGTCGATAAGGTTCTCACGCACAAAGTGTGGGGCATACCGATATTCCTGGCGATAATGTTTTTGGTGTTCCATCTCACTTTTTCGGAAAATCTGTTTTATCTAAACGGTTTTACCGAAAGTCAGGCGTGGATGCCGACGGTGGACAGCAACGAAGTGTTCCTTATAAAGGACGACGACGGGAATGTGGCTTACGTCACCGATGAGGAGACGGGCGAGCCTGTGCTGGACGAAAACGGAGATCCCCAGCCCGAAGGCCTTAATTACGGCGGCAGATGGGTGCAGTGCTTTTACGACGGAGCGGTGTTCTCGCCCGGCGTGATAATCAACAACATCTGGAATAATATGATAGTGGGCGAGATTCTGGACGGCGGAATAGGCGGCTGGACGGGAATACGCGGCGCCGTTGAAGAATCGGGCATGGCAGATTGGGCGATAGGCCTTATAAACGACGGTATTTTGGAAGGTCTTGCGGCGGTGCTGTCCTTCCTGCCGCAGATACTTGTGCTGTTTTTGTTCTTTTCGCTGTTGGAAGACTCGGGATATATGGCGCGAATCGCCTTTATTCTGGACAGAATGTTCCGCAAATTCGGGCTTTCGGGGCGTTCGTTCCTGCCCATGATAATGGGATTCGGATGCTCGGTGCCCGCAATGATAAATACGCGGACGCTTGCCGACGACAAAGAGCGGACGGCTACCATAAGAGTAATACCGTTTTTCTCGTGCGGAGCGAAACTGCCCATACTTACCGCCATTGCCGGTGCGATAATAGCAAACGCCGGAACAGGCAATGCCGACGTCATAACGTACGGAATGTATGTTCTGGGTATCGTCGTGGCCATTTGCAGCGTGCTTTTGATGCGCTCTACGACGATGCGAGGCGAAACTCCTCCCTTTATCATGGAGCTGCCGTCCTATCACGCGCCGCAGTTCAAAAATCTGATGGCTCATTTGTGGGACAAAACCAAGCACTTTGTAAAAAAAGCGTTTACAATAATTCTCGTGTCCACGATATTGATATGGGTGCTTACGCACTTTGACTTTTCGTGGACGCTGCTGGCAGACGAGGAAATAGACAGCAGTATTCTGGCAAGCATAAGCAAGTTGTTCCAGCCGTTGTTTACGCCGCTCGGCTTTGGCAGCCAGTTGGGCGCGGCAGGCTGGGTATTCGTGCTGGCGGCGGTTACCGGACTTATCGCAAAGGAAAACGTCATTTCGACATTCGGCGTGATCGCCGCCAGTCTTTTGGGACACGCGCTCGCCGAAGACGATACGGGCATTACGTATGTAGCCCAGATGATTGCCGAAACGAGCATCACCGTCCCCGGACTGTTGGCGTTTATTGCCTTTAACATGACGACAATACCGTGTTTCGCCGCCGTGGGTACAGCAAAGGGCGAATTGGGCAGCAAAAAGACCTATCATTGGACGCTTTTGTTCTGGCTGGTCACCTCGTACATTGTCGCCGCCATGGTGTACACGATAGGTTCGTGGTGGTGGACTGCGTTCATCTGGCTGGCAGTAGCTGCGCTGGTCGTTTCGGGAATAATTGCCTACAACAGACGTAAAAGTCAAAAAGGAGCAAATTTAATATGATAAATACCATAATTTCGGCCGTGACGGGCGCGTACATTGCGGAGATAGCGCTCATCGCCGCGTGCGCCGCGATAGTGGCGGGCGTCTTAATCGCCTACTTCGTACGACGCAAAAAGGGCAAAACCGGTTGCGGCGAATGTTGCAGCGGCTGCAGCGGATGCTGCCACGGCAAACACAATAAAAGTGCCGATTGACGACCTTTTGGTTGCAATATGTATAAACTCTCTCAACATGAAAATTCCGGATTGCATTGGCGTCCGGAATTTTCATTGCGTTTATTGACACTTACGGCATATTCTGTTACAATATTGGCGGAGGGTATTATGAAAAAAAGCGTATGGGCATGTTTTGCCGCGGCGATAATAATATTTTTGCAAACGGGGTTTATGTTTGAGCCCCGTCGGGCGGACGCGGCGGCGCTTATAAACGACGGCATATATGTCTTTATGCCGATATTAAGCGCGGCGTCGGACAGCGTGACGATAGACGGCGCACGTATGACGCTCAATCTGCGCTCGCTGCCCGTGGCGGGCGGACGGTTTGAAGCCAACCGATTTACCGCCGAATACCGTCTTTCCAACGGCGGAGACAGGGACGCGGAACTTACGTTTACGGTGCCCTTCGGCGGCATACCCTCTTACGGCGACGGAAGCTCTTTGCCAAGCGACACGGGCGTATATACGGGGCAAGAAACTCCCGTCGGCGAATGGCGTTATACCTATTGGCAGAACGCGCGCCTTGGCTATGCGGACATATCGGCGGAAAGCCGCAAAATCCGTCCGCAAAGCGACGAGATAAGCGCGGATACGCTTGTCACCAAGTACACATATATTTTCGAGAGTGAAAGCGCTGAAGACTCCGTTTATTTATCGGCCAAAATACAACATTCGCCCGGAGCGTTCATCATCACCGATATGAGATATTCCGACTATTACGACAGCCGTGTGTCTTCCGCGGGCGATTATCTGTATTCGCTTGACAAAGACGGCATAGTTCTTTACGTGTCGGGCGCAACCGAGGACACCGATATACGGTGGACGGTGGCGGAAGATTATACTTCGCCGGCGACTATGGAAGGTTTTTCCATGCGGCTGGCGGACAGCGAGAGCTTTACCTTTGACCGGTTTGTCGAAAGCTGCGGCACCTTTCCGGACGACGTTACGTATACGGACAGATACAACGCGGTGGTGGATCTCATTCTGTCGGCGCGTGCGCCGGGCAATGTTTCGGTCATCGAAACGCCCGACTTTAGGCGGCAGCTCATGCGCTGGTGCATCGTCGATACAATACTGCCGGCGGGTGAGAGCGCGGTGATAAAAACCGTCGTGCCCGCTTATCCCTATATCGACGCTACAGTATCGGGCGGCGAATATAAATATCGCTTTATGCTGCCGGACGGGATGAATTACGGCGATATGACGCTTAGCGTCGACGCCTTACGGGAGATAAGCGTAACGTCGGGCGAAGGCGACGTTACGCTTGAAAACGGACTGTACAAGCCGGACGGCAATTTTTCGTATTGGACGGTGACTGTTTTAGGAGACAACAGCGGCGCCACTCTTTTCGTACCAAACTATGAACTTATGGGGCAGTATATACTGATAATTTTATGCGCGGCGGCGATAATTGCGCTAAACGTCTTTGCCGTCATACGCCTTGTAAAAAATAAAAAATGACGCAGTAAACACTGTTTTTGCGGCGCTATGAAAAAAAGCCGAACGCGGCGGCAGTGTAAACGGCATTTATTGCGGCGGCGGCCGTCGGATATAAAACGGGTAGCCGTCCTATTGAAAAACGCAAAACTATTGAAAAAGTGGCAAAAATGGCTTAAAAACGGCTTTTTTGCCACTTTTTTCTTTTTCCCGTCTTAGCGGTAATAAAGTTACCGTCCACATGATAAGACGAAAATTCGGACGATCTAAGACCCGTATAAAGCAAGAGCGCGAACTGTGCGTAATATTCTGTGTCTTTGAAATGTTCTAAGAGTGCAATCTCTTCTTGTTTTGTTAAGGCGCAGCCATTTATTTTTTTATGCGGTTTATGAAAGACCATACCCAAAGGGTTAAGCTTTATAACGCCGTGATTTACGGCGGAATCGAGTATTTGATTAAAAAGTATTTCGATAAAAAGCCGCGGCGGAGTATAATAGCGGAATGCGTGTCCGAGCGGACGTATCAGCGGTGGCTGTCGCAGATATTGGAAACGGCGGAGCAATGGGCGGAAACGCTGGGCGTTTTATAAAAGTGCCAAAATATGGCAGTTTTTTTGCTATAAAGAGTGTTATAATGGTATCGTGGAAAAGCTGAACCACGAGGGTTTATGTTTTCATTTTCAATCTCTCCATACACACGGGGGCAGAAATGCCCCTGACGAAAGCAAGCGGACGAAAGTCCGAAAACATAGAGCATTACCATTGACACCGATAAAAAAAAGTGTTAAAATACAAAGGTAATGCTTTTTTACATAAGGAGCATTATGGCGGAAGAGTTCAAAAAGACCGGACTTATGGACGGCTTAGGTGAGAGCGACGAAATAGAGCGTTGGATAACGGTCAAAGGCAATCACGTTCCGATAAAGAAAGGACAAACTCCGAAGCAGGCAATAGAGCAAGCGTTTGATAGGTCGAAGAATTTCATCAACATACAACTGTTTGGCAATAACTTTAAGAACATGGGGGTTATCCAACTCAAAAAGAGTATACGTAGTTTTGAAAAACAGATAAAAATACACGAGGAGAAAATTGCTAAATATAGCACGTCGATACATGTAAAACATTGGCACGAAGAAATAGGAAAGTTCAAACGTGAAATAGCGAAACACGAGGAAGAGTTAAAAAAGAGGAAATAAACATGGGATTGGACTATAAAGAATTATATTCGTATTCTGTAAATCGAATAAAAGAAAAGATTAACATAAATTATGCCGACGAAGGGAAGGACGCAAAACAGCAGGAATTTAATAAAGGTTTGATTTATGGCTTATTTTTGTGCTTGGACATGATGAGAACAGATGTAATCGTTTGGGACGATGAAAAGGCATTAAAAGACGTTGGACTTGATTTCGACCCACTTGAAAAATATGACAGCGGGACAATGTTCGACGACGTTGACGATGAGTAGACTAACTAAAAAAAAAGGAGCAGACGAAAAAAATCTGCTCTTTTTAATATACACAAAAAACAGAATAAAAGAGTGACCTTAGAGTGAGGTTGCTCTTTTTTCATTTCAAGGAGTGAACAATGGAAAGAGATTCGACACGCGAAGACATGGAACGCCTTATGAGTATGAATCCGAGCGGAGAGATAGCGGATTCGGAAGAAAAAAAGATAGATGAAGAAACAATAGAGAAAGTCTATCCCACTACGGCGAAAGAACGCGTAGAGCAGGAGCTGGATGAGTTAAACGAGAAGATGGTCAAGCTGACGCGTTTTTTGTACGGCAGGAAGATAACGGAAGGCGTCGTAACGGCTGAAATGCGTGCGCTTTTGAGTTTCGTTTTTTTGCGTTGCTTTGTTTGTGGCGGGTGCTTGAAAGGCGAGGCGTAGCCGAGCCGCTCGTTTATTCAAGCACCCGCCATAGTGCCAAAGTTATAGCTTGCAAATATTTGTTTTTTTTGTTATAATATCATTATTAAAGCAAAAGATTAAGGTTGGCAAATATGATAGATAAAAGGATTTTAGAAATCGCAATGGAACAATCTGCAATAGACGCAAGCTGTCAAGCAAGTGATTTCACAAGATTAGATAATGTCATTGTTAAATCAAAATCTTCACTAAAAGCAAGAAAATATCTTCAACTGCCTTTTATCTGCAATTTGATTTCTTATGGAACCAATATTGTTGCATCAATAGATATGCAGTACAGAGACATCGTTGAAAAATATATTAACAAGTATTCTGTTGCACAATGCTTTGAAACCCCAAGTATGCAAGTTATAAATGAAGCATTCAAAAAACATAATATGCAAGTGTGCTTTATGGCTGAATACTTTCTTCCTGACATAAATGCAATTTCCAATTTGCCTTGTGATTATGAATTGCGTATTTTACGACAAAAGGATTTTACAAACTTATACTTGCCTCAATGGGCGAATGCATTATGTGAAAAAAGAAAAAATTTGGATGTTTTTGGTATTGGTGCATATCACAATAATAATTTGATAGGATTAGCGGCTTGTTCGGCAGACTGTGAAACAATGTGGCAAATAGGCGTAGATGTAATTCCGGAAATGAGACAGCAAGGAATAGCAAGTGCTTTAACAAGCAAACTTGCAATTGAAATATTAAATTACGATAAGGTTCCTTTTTATTGCTGTGCTTGGTCAAATATCAAATCTGTACGCAATGCAATTAAAAGCGGGTTTCGTCCTGCATGGGTTGAAATGACAATAAAACCTGACATGTTTGTTAATAAATTAAACAATTAATGAGTATATAATTTATCAAAGTCTATTTGTTTTAAGTTCATATTTTTCCAAACAAAAAAACGTAAGTCAAACTTTCGGTTCAACTTACGTTCTTTTTGGTGCGAAGGACGGGACTTGAACCCGTATGGTTGCCCACACGCCCCTCAAACGTGCGCGTCTGCCTGTTCCGCCACCCTCGCAAAGCTTAACTATTATAACAAATTTTTTTATTGCTTGTCAATCGTTTTGGATATAAAAACGCAGAAATTCTGTTTTTTAAAACAAATGACGGAAATTGCCCCCGAATACGCGGCTAGCGGCCCTGTTTTTGAAAAAAACTGCTGTTTACGCCCTTTCGGCATACAAAAACAGAATATGAAAAAATGATGTAAAAATCGCCGCGCGTGGCCATTACGATTGACAAAACGAGGTAAATAGTGTATTATATCCATTATTACTCGCGACAAAACTTCGATAAATTATCCGGTTTGCGGGTATTTATTAACTATGGAGAATTACTACATGAAAAAAAGAATATACGGCATTATTTTACTTACTGTTATTTGTTTATCGGCATTTTTTCTTTTTGCCTGTGAAGGACAGACAAGCGACGTCGTAAATGAAAGCGACCTTGTTTTGTATTACCTTGAAGACGCAAACGGAACGAGAGAACAGTTTGAAGAATCCGATGCTTATGACAGCCAGAAGGGACAGCTGGATATTACTCTGGGCGAAGATGTTTCTGTATACGATTTTAACGCGCATTTTAAAAACATTGCGCAAAAGACCAAGTGGAGTCTTTATACGGACGCCATGGGACAAAACGAAATTCCCACCAAGATGGTCGATAAGTTTTCTAACGGCGAAAATATGTTTTATATCACCGTCTCGGCGCTTGACGACTCTGTTATTAAAAATTATGTCGTACGCATATATAAGGAATACAGCGTCAATATTACGTTCAAGCAGATAAACGGCGATAATTATGTCGCGGGCGGCGAGATTTTCAGCGATTTTCTGAACAGAGTGGGCGCGACGTGGACGAGCGCGGGAGTATACACCATTCCCGGCGACACCGTTCTGCAGGAAGTGCCCCAAGGACCGGAAGTTATCGGCTACACGTTTGACGGCTGGTACTGCGGCGATGAGGCGGCAAAAGACATGGTCCTGACCCGGGACATTGACTTTGTCGCAAAGTACACGGCCAAAGATATAGTATTTACTTTGGACGCAAACGGCGGCGACCTCGGCGGACAGCCCGCCAGCGTGACGCTTAAATTCGATCAGGAACACCAGCTGCCCGTGCCGGTGAGAACGGGATATTCGTTTGCCGGCTGGCGTCTTACGCGCGACAACAATATGTTGACGGACGCAACGGGCAAGACGTTAGGCAAGCTGGCCATTGCGGACAATTCCGCTCTTGTGGCGGAATGGACCAAAAACAGCTACCTGTTAAGCTTTATTACCGACAGCGCGGCAGTCGGAAAAGTTGTGGTAACCACAACCGGCGGCGAGCAGACGTTTGTGCCGTCTGTTGACGGAACGGGCGAAGGACAGTCGATTGCTTACGAAGAAAACATGAGCTTTGAGGTGGTCCCCGACGCTACATATACGTTCGTGTCGCTCTTGTGGCGGCAGGAGGGAGCCGGCGAGGACGCATGGACGCCGGTAGAAGGCGATACTTTTGTCATGCCCGCCTATAACGTCGAGATAAAAGTGGTGTATTCGCATTTGAATGTTGTCGTAAGCGGCAACGAAAAGGGCCAGGGCGTCATAGAAGGCGAGGGCTATTATACGGCCGGCACGTCGGTTACGTTGACGGCGGCGGCAAATCCCGGCTATAAGTTTGTGGCATGGACAAACGGAGAACAGCGCGTTACCGACGCCGAATATACTTTTGTTATGCCGTCGGAAAGCGTCGTCGTAAATATCGAATGGCAGCCCGTAACCATTGTCGCGACCTTGCAGCCCGGCAACGGCGAAGGCAATTTGCAGGAAAATATTACATATGACGCAAGCTATACTTTGACGGTGCCCGAAAGATACGGCTATGACTTTACCGGCTGGATGGATGAAGGCGGAAGGGCCGTTACCAACGAAAGCGGCGTAGCGCTCGAAGTCAGCAAATTTACAGATAACGTTGTTCTTACGGCAGGCTGGAAGGCGAAACAAGTTACCGTATCCTTTGCGTTAAACGGCGGCAACGGCGGTCCGGAATTTGCGGCAACGGCGGCGGATTTTGATGATACCATCGATCTTCCCACGCCCACCAGGACCGGCTATAACTTTGTCGGCTGGCATAAATCGGGTGAAAGCGAGATGTTTGACGGCAAAATAGACACAACGGAAGATTTTACTCTTGAAGCGCAGTGGACGCCCGTTGTGGTAAACATAAATCTGCATATGACGAAGGGTGACGCAGGTTATGACTCTAAACAGGCGACTTACGACGCACGCATCGAATTGGGAACGCCTCAAAAAGAAGGATATACCTTTACGGGCTGGATAAAGTCCGAGGACGACGAGCCTTTGACGGGCGCGGACGGAGTAATCGAAAAATCGACGTTTACGGCGGATGCGGACGTTTATGCCGGCTGGAAGGCGATAACGGTGACAGTGACGTACATTCCCGGAGAAGGCGCCACTATATCCGCCGACACACAGCAGGTGACTTACGGCGAGCGGGCAAACCTCCTTATCCCCCTGTATGAAGGATATATATTTGCGGGCTGGCTTTATAACGGCGAGCTTATATGCGGCTCCGACGGAATTGTGGAAAGCGTCAAGTTTACGCAGGACGTTCAACTTACCGCCAAGTGGAGCACGTACAATATTCGCGTCACGCTAAACGCAAACGGCGGACAGCTTGACGTTGCGGAAGCGGAAATAATATTCGGGCAAAGCTTCAAACTGCCCGTTCCCACGCGCGACGGCTATGTCTTTGTCGGCTGGCAGCTGGAAAACGCAATGCTTACGGACGCACAGGGCAACAGTCTGGCGCCCAGCAGTATTTCCTCGCCCGTCACGCTTACGGCGGTGTGGGAAGCTGCGGATATCAAGATTACGTTAAACGCCAATCAAGGAACGCTGACCACGCCCGGCACCGTGCAAACGGCTTTCGGCGCAACTCAGGTGGCGCTGGGCGTTCCGACGCGCGTAGGATATACGTTTGCGGGTTGGAAGAACGGCAGCAACTTGGTGACGGGCAGCGACGGTATTTTAGCGGAAGTGACGTTTGCCGGAGATACGACGCTGACGGCCGAATGGACGCCCGTAACTTACAGCGTTACGCTGCAGGTTGAAGGCGGTACCGCTTCGGGCAATACCGTGTCCGGCGGCGGCAGGTACAGTCATAACGCGCGCGTTACCGTAAGAGCTACTGCGGCGGCGGGATACTATTTCCTGGGCTGGTACGACACAAACAACAACAATGTAAGCAATGCCAATCCGTATACGTTTACGATAAACCGCGACATTACGCTGGTGGCACGGTTTATTAGCGGAGCCACGCCCATAACCAATGCCGACGGTCTTAAAAACATACAGGCGGACGGAGATTATATCCTTACCGGCAATATTACGCTCACGGGAGAATGGACGCCGCTGTTGTTTGATGGAGGCTTTACCGGCAGCTTTGACGGCAACGGGTATACGATAAGCGGCCTGAAAATAACAAAGGAAGCATATGTAGCCGGCGACAACAACAACTTTGCGCTTTTTGACACCATAGGCGAAGGCGGAGTGGTAAAAAATCTCAAAGTTAATGCCGACATAAGCATTGTTACAAGACTAGGCAATACTCGCGAGCTTAATGTTGCGATGATAGCCGGCGTCAATAACGGTCTGATAGAAAACTGTTCGGCGGACGGAAGCATTATCATACAGCCGCACAAAGATCAGGCTAATTACTTTAACAGTATTAATGCTGGCGGAGTGTGCGGTCAAAACTATCAAGAAATCCGATATTGTTCATCGTATGCTGATATGGATATTGCGGATAATAATAACAATGTAAAGGCGGCTATAGGAGCTGTATGCGGAACAAACACGACAGGAGCCCTTATCGTCGGATGCTATGCGGATGCGGAGATGACTGCGGAAAATTATGGTGTATATATTGCGCAAATCGCCGGTTTATCACAAGGTTCGACAATACAAGATTGTAAAGCAGATGGAATAATTACAATAGAGAAAGTATCTGTTAGTTCAACGCATAGCCAGATTTATGTTGGAGCGATTGTGGGACGTTTGGAACGCAAGGATAACGAAATTGTTCGTTCGGTTGCAAACACACAAATTCAGGCGGAAGTGGCAGGAAATTTATATGCCGGAGGAATTGCGGGACAAATCGTAGTTGGTGACGGCACATCTATTGAGAATTGTTATGTGAATGTAAAATTGCATGCGAACGTCACAGAACCATCTGACGGATATAAGAGCGCGAATGTCGGCTTTATAGTAGGAGCCAGCAATTCCGGAAATTTGGTGGGAAATGTGTATACTGCCGATGCTCAGATGGACGTAACTTTAGTTGGTGAAAAGGTACCTGTAGATAATTCCGACGCAACGAGTTTTTCGCAGAATTTATTCACAAATACGTTGGGCTTTGGACAGTACAGCGCCGGAGCGCAGGACCACGGCAATAACGTTTGGATCATTACTTCGACCGACATAAAGCTGTTTATCGAAAAGTAATCAATTACAATAAAAAAAACCCCGCTTTGGCTTAAGGCGGGGTTTTAATTTTTATCGTACAGTTGCTGCCGGCGCATTGAGCCGCAAAGGCTGTGTTTTTAAGCGCCAAAATCGGCGACGGACAAGATCTATTGATTTGCCGGAGTGTTGCCGGCGGGTTTTTGTTTTTTGGGCTTTTTTTCTATTTCTCCGGCTGCGGAGAGCGCCAATTTCGTCACTATCGGGCCCACAAGTTCGTATATCAGCGTAGCGCACAGCACAACCGTTGTAATGGCCGATGCCAATTCGGCAGGCAGAGTGCGGGCGCATATTGCCGCCATGCCTATTGCCACGCCCGCCTGAGGCAGCAGCGTAAAACCGAGATATTTCGTCACGGTGGGCGGAGCCTTGACTACCGCCGCGCCCCACATTGCGCCTGTATATTTGCCCAACGCGCGCACGAGCACATATATTATGCCTATGACGCCGACGTGGATTATGTTGAATATATCGAGACTTGCGCCGGAAATTATAAAGAACAGAATAAACAACGGGGTAGTCCACCTGTCGCATTGTTCCATTATGACGTCGCTTTCTTTAAAGAAGTTGCAGTAGATGGCGCCTATCATCATGCACACCAGCAGCGATGAAAGCGACAGTCCTTCTATCATGGTAATGCCGCATCCTGCAAAAACAACGGCGATACAAGCCGTAAGACGATTGGCACGCGACTTGAAAATCTTAGTGCTCAGGCTTAAAATAAAGCCCAGCGCCGCTCCTATTGCCAGCGACAGCACTATTTCAAGCAGCGGTTCGAGCACTATCGCGGTAAAGGTTATGGGAGTGCCGCTGGCAAAAACTTCCGCCAGGGCGATGGAAACGGAAAAGACCATCAGTCCCACTGCGTCGTCCAGCGCCACGACCGGCAAAAGCGTTTCGGTTACCGGGCCGTGCGCTTTGTATTGTCTTACTACCATCAGCGTTGCCGCCGGAGCGGTGGCGGTGGCGATTGCGCCGAGACATATTGCCACGGGCAGCGGTATCAGATCCGTCGTAAGAGCCAGCGTTATCAGCACCGCGTCCACCAACAGCGTCGTTGTAAGCGCCTGCGTGAGCGTTATCACGAAAATATTTTTGCCTATGCGCTTAAAGCTGGAGATTTTGAATTCCACGCCTATCGAAAAGGCGATAAATGCCAGCGCCACTTCGGTGATTATGTTAAAAACGCCGTCGAGATCGGTATGGTTGATTATCTTAAAGCAGCACGGGCCCAGAATAATGCCTATTATAAGGTAGCCCGTCACGTTGGGAAGACCGATGACCTTCATTAGGCGGGTCATGAGAAGTCCTGCAACGAGGGCAATGCAAATGACAAGCAGTATATTCATATCAGGCAATGTGTCCCTCCGAAAACATCAGCGGTATTGCAAACATTTTGCCGCAATCGTCTTTGAAGTTTTGCGTTACGTCGCGCGCCGCCTGTTTGGCGATTTCCATAGATTCTTCCTTTACTACCAACAAAAGAGTAGTGCTTTCGCTCAAAGACGGTTTTTCGATGTGTCTTAGTCCGCCGAATACGGGCAGGGGATCGTCTTCTTCGCCATGCAGCTTACTTTTCATGTTGGCGGTAGGAATGACGGTGCCGTGAATATCCTTTTCGCTGAGCTTTTTGATGAGCGGATATGCCAGCGCCTCATTTTCCAATATGATTACCAGTAAATACTTCATATTATTACCTCCAACTATATATTTTGCAACTTTTTTTCGCAAAAGTCAATGGTTTTAGCGCAAAAAATTGACAAATATAAATAGGCGGAGTCGCTTGCTTAAAAGCGGCAAATATTATATAATATGTACAGGAGACAGATTATGGAGTTTACAGGAAAAACAATAGTAATTACCGGCGCAAGCAGCGGAATAGGCAAAAAACTAAAGCAGTTTTTCGAAAAGCAAAATACCGTGGTTTCGCTGTCCCGCAGCGCCGAATATCCCGATATTAAGTGCGACCTGTCTTCAAACGACGATATTGTCGCCGCCGCGGAAGAGATAAAACGCCGTTTTAGCAAAGTGGACGTTTTGATAAATAATGCGGGGTACGGTCTTTACGGCGCGTCGGAACTGCTTACGCAGGACGAAATCGACGCTCAATTTTCCACAAATCTTGTCGGCGCCGTTCAGCTGACTCGGCTGTTGCTGCCCGTCATGGACAAAGGAGCGAAAATAGTCAATATTGCGTCGGCATGCGCGCTTTTTCCGCTGCCCTTCCGCACCATGTATTGCGCCTCGAAGGCGGGTTTGTCCATGTTCAGCCACTGCCTGGGTATGGAGCTTAGGCCGTACGGCATAGACGTCACCGCAATATGCCCCGGCGACATAAAAACCACTTTTACCAAAAACCGCGTAAAAAATTATTCCACGAATCAAAGATACGGCTCCCGCATAACCCTTGCGGACGAAAAAATATCCTCCCGTGAGAACAAACGTATGCCGGAAGATTTTGCCGTAAAAAAAATAGCGGCGATCATACAAAAGAAAAGGTACAAACCGCTGTATATAGTGGGCGCAAAATATAAGGCGCTGTACTTTTTGTACAGAATTATGCCGCATAAGTGGTTTTTTAGCGCCACGGGAAAACTGTTCTCCTGACCAATAAAACCGCGATTAAAAAAACGGCAATTTTGTTTTAAGTCCGCAATTAAAATTAAATAAGCGCCCCTATATCCGCCTTTTCGGGGGCGCTTATTTACTGCGGCTCTTTAAATCTGACGTTGCCGCACACCACGTCCGAATAGGCGTACGACAGCGTGCCCACAGGATAGCCGTCTTTTAGTTTAAGAGTAAAAACGCCCGGAAAAACGCCCGAAACGCGGCAGTCGTATTTTTCGATTTTCTTTCTTCCCTTGTTTACTATTATCCGCACGTCCTTGCCTTGAAGAGACAGGACTTTTTCTTTGGCCTGCGAAATGGTCATGGCAATTTTTTTCATATATATTATTGTGCCCGAAGAGCGATCAAAATAAACTACTTTTTAAAATGCGGTATAATTGTCTTTTTTGCGAATAGATATAGAATACAAGGTAACTTGCCAATAGTTTGTCATGGAGGATGTTATGGTTTTTGAACCTGTTTATGAAACGTTAAAGGCGGAAGGCCTGACTCCCGCGATAAAAGCTCAGGCGGTAGTGGAGGCGCAGCTTACTCCGCCCGAGGGAGTGGAGATAAAACAGATTTTGTCGGTGTCGGCGGTAAGCGCGGTGTCGGCGGCGGAAGTGTTTGCGGGAGAAGCGCGATACAACGGCAGGGTGGACTTTACGGCGCTTTACGTCGATTCGGCGGGAGCGGTGGGCGTTATGGAGACGCGCGCGGAATTCAGCGATAAAATAGCGGCGGGCGGCATAGGCCCCAAGACCGACGCGTTTTTCTGCTCGTCGGTTTTGGATGTGGACGCGTCGAAGTGTACCGAGCGGGAATTTTCGCCGGCGTGCGTAGTGGAGGTAATGCTGTTTTGTTCGTTGCAGACCGACGTGCATTGTCTTACCGAATGTACCGGCGACGTGTTCAGAAAGGAGGACAAAGCGTCGCTGCTGACAAAAGTTGCGTCCGGCAGGCAAAACTTCGAAGTGTCCGTGACGCACAGCGATTCCGCCATCGAAAAACTGCTGACGGTAAATTGCGCGCTTTGCTATAAGGGCGCCGACATATCGGAGGGAGTGATAGAGGCGGAAGGCGAAATAGTTTTAAGTTATATCGGACTTGCCGGCGGCGTATTGGTTGAAGAAAACGCCAGGGAACCTTTCCGTCGCGAAATAGAGGCGGGAGAGGCTGCCCGCGGCGATATGGCGGCGGTATTCTTGCAGACGGAAGACGTCGGCACGCGCGGAATAAGCGAAGACGGAGTTCAGACTTACGAAACCACTCTTAATATAGGCGCGGATTTTGCGGTTTTTTCCGTAAGAGAGCGCGACATAGTTGCGGACTTGTTTTCGCTGTCGGTGGACGTTTTGGCGGAAAGACAGACCGAGACGGTGTGTGAAAACGTGTCTTCAGTAGTATTCGGCGAAACAATTTCGGGCAACGTAACGCTGGACATAGGCAACGCGCCGGTGGACAACGTATTGTGTTTTGCCGCCCGCAAAGCAAACGTCACCAATTGTTACGCAGGCAAAGGCGTCGTAACCGCCGAGGGAATTGTCAGCGGATGCGTGGTGTATTTCAGCGAAGACATCGGAAAGATATGTTCCGTAAACGTGGAGCTGCCCTTTTCGGTAACTAAAAGCGCCGACGTCAACGGCGGAGAAAACGTATTCTTATCCGCGTGCGTCACCTCCCATTCGATACGCGTGCGCCGCGCCAACGAACTTAACATCAAAGCGGAAGTTTGCTTTTTCGGCACTGCGCTTAAAAGCGCCGCCTGTCCGTATATTTCTTCCGTTACGGAGAACGGCGAAAAGAGCGAAAACAGCGCGGCTCTTACCGTGCATCTTGCGGCCAAGGGCGAAGGAATATGGGAGGTGGCAAAGAGCGCCGGCTGTCCGCCCGACGACATAATGCGGCAAAATCCCGACCTGACTCTTCCGCTGCAAGGGGGAGAACGCATACTTATTTACAGGAGCATTAAGGAGAAGTTTTGACATGACGTGCGTAAGTGTGCTATAATACTCATATGCGCAGCGCAACCGTAAAAATCAATGCCAAGATAAATTTGTCCCTCAATGTCGTGGGAAAGGAAGACGGCTATCATATGCTGGATTCGGTAGCGGCGTCGGTAGATATTGCCGACGTTATTACCGTATACGAGAGTAAATCGCCCGTTGCCGAGTTTTCCAATCGCGATATAGACGCGGAAAAATCCAACGCGTTTGCCGCGGCTATGTTCCTGACAAAAAAATATTCTCTGCCGCCCGTCGGAGTCGTTGTCGAAAACAATATTCCCGCGGGAACGGGGCTGGGCGGCTCGAGCGCGGACTGCGCCGGCGTTATTCTGGCAATAAAGAAGGCGTTTTTGCCGAATATGACGGATGAAGAAATCTTTTTGACGGCGCAGATGTTCGGCAGCGACACGACGTATATGCTGCGCGGCGGTTTTGCGCGGTTGAACGGCCGCGGCGAAAAAATACGCCGTATTAACTCATGCTTGAAATGCACCGTTGCCATCGCCTATAAGGACAAGATTTTGACTAAGAAGTGTTTTGACGAATTTGACCGTTTGCGCCTTTTGGGTACGGTTGCCGACAACGACCGACTTATCGATTGTCTTGTGAGGAGCGACGCCAAAGGGGTGTTTTCCGCCGCCGCCAACGCGCTTGCCCCCGCCGCCGCGCGTCTCAATCCCTTTGTCGCGGAAATGCTGTCGGCGGACGACGGCGTTGCCAAATGCATGACGGGCAGCGGTTCGGGCATAGTGCTTTTCGGAGCGGACGGCGAATATCTCGATGCTCTTCGCCGCTCGGGCGTAAACGTGATATGTACCGAGATAGTGCCCAAGTAACATTTTTTTCACGCTCCGAACGTATAAAAACAGCCGTGCGCGGCAAAAATCTCCTGTGAAAAACGGGAGTTTTTTATTTTACGGCGCAAAAGCGCACCTCCCGAAAGAGGAGAAGCATTATGAAAAAAACAACGTATTGTGTTATGGCGGTTATTTTTTCGGTAATTTTGTGTTTTTGTATGATATTTTCTGCTTGCTCTGTAAATAATAGCGGAGAGGAAGGAAAACTTTTGCGTATTCATATACGCGCCAATTCCAACTCGGCGGAAGATCAGGCGGTAAAAATGGAAGTAAAGACGGCGGTGGTTCGGTTGCTGGAAGACAAGCTTTCCCGCGCCGCGTCCCTGGACGACGCGATAGCGATAGTGCGCAGTCAGAGCGAATCGGTGCGCCGCGTCGCCGACAGCGTTTTAAGCCTAAGCGGGTTTGACTATACTTCGTCGGTGCGGGTGACAAACGAGTACTTTCCCACCCGCGTATACGAGAGCGTGGTGGTCGAAAGCGGCGTTTACGACGCTCTGATAATAGAATTGGGCAGCGGCAGCGGCGACAACTGGTGGTGCGTTATTTATCCGCCGCTGTGTTTTGTCGGAAGACAGCCGGGCGAAGAGGAAATTCATTACAAAAGCCGGCTTGTTGAGTGGTTTCGCAAAATATTTTTTCCTTCCTCCTGAAAAAAGGAGGTTGTATGACAAAGAAAATAACGGTTTTACTTATGTCGCTTGTCTGTCTTATAACTATGACGGCGGTGTGGCTGGTACCGTCGGCCTCGACAGCCGGCGCCGCGCACATTGTAAAGGGCGATACCGTGGCAAACATCAAAGCCGTACAGACGCGGCTGTCCGATCTTGGGTATTATAACTATAAAATAGACGGTTTGTGGGGGTGGCGCACCACCAACGCCGTAAAAAATTTCCAGCGCGACTACGGACTTACGCAGGACGGAATAGTGGGGTCGTGGACGGAAAGGTCGCTTAAAATTACGCTTAATTCCTCGTCGTCTTCTTCGTCTTCGTCGTCGGTTTCGTCGTCAAATCTCGACTTGCTGGCAAGATGCGTTTACGCCGAGGCGCGCGGCGAGCCTTATACGGGGCAGGTGGCTATTGCGGCGGTGGTATTAAACCGCGTCGAATCGCCTTCATTCCCCAACACCATATCGGGCGTAATTTATCAGAAGGGCGCTTTTACTTGCGTAAGCGACGGACAGATAAATCTTACGCCCAACCAAACGGCGTACAATGCGGCTCGTGACGCGTTAAACGGCTGGGACCCGACCAACGGATGCTTGTATTATTACAATCCCGCCACGGCTACCAGCAAGTGGATATGGTCGCTTAAAGTACAGATAACGATAGGCAGACATTCGTTTGCAAGGGGGTAAACATGAAAAAGGTTTTGTGGGTAATGACGTGTTGTTTTTGCGCGCTTTCCATGGTTTTTGCGGCGCAGCTCGTGGTTGTCGGCGCCGAAAACGACAAAAACAAACGCGATTTGGAAAATGTTTATAAAAGCACCGTTGTTTCTTTGGGCGACAGCCTGGACAATCTCGAAGTAAATATGTCCAAACTGATGGTGGCGCGCGGAGCGGGCGAAAACCGCCGTTTAATTACAGACACTTATCGCCATGCCGAAACGGCTGCCGCGGAAGTGGCGGCTCTCCCGCTGTCGTTTGAAAACATCACCGCCGTGACGCGCTTTTTCAATCAGGTGGGCGACTGGTGCATGAGCTTTATAAGGGCGATAGACAACGGCTCGGATACGACGAATTATAGGGCGCAGGCGGATGAAATTTACGCCGCGGCGTCGCACCTGTCGCAGCAGTTCCGCATTATCGAAGAGAATATCGAAGAGAACGGCGCCTTTGCGTCCATAGGCGAAAACCGTATTCTGCCGTATGATTTTGAGAGCATATTTACAGATTTCTCCGACAATTCGGTGGAATATCCCGCACTAATATACGACGGACCTTTTTCGGACGGAAAACGGTACTCGTTTGCGGAAATCGACGATAAACCCGAAATAACCCGCGACGAGGCGCTGGAAATAGCCTTTAATAAGTTTGGCATAACTGCCGACAACGTATATCTTACCGACGACAAGACCGCCGCCTTTGCAATAGAGGGAAGAGCGGACGGACAGGAAGCCTTTTTGATGCTCACAAAAAAGGGAGGCTTTCCGCTTATGATGAGCATAACAAGGTCCGGCGTAAGCGGCAGCGAAAAGAGCAGAGACCAACTTGAGCGGGACGCGGAAAATTATATGGAACGAGCGGGCATGAAGGACCTTAAGGCGGTTTGGTTTAATCGGGTGGACGATTATGTGGCGGTAAATCTCGCGCCCGTAAAAGAAGGCGTCGTCTTTTATACCGACCTTGTAAAAGTGCGTTTAAGCGCCGGCGGCGAGATAGAGGGCTTCGAGTGTTCGGGGTATTGCGCCGGCAGCGTCAAAACCGGCCTTACGCCGTCCATAACCGCCGAGCAGGCAAAAGCCGTCGTGTCGGACAAGATTGCCATAAGCTGTGTGCGCCTTGCGGTAATTCCCGTGGACGAAAAACAGGTTTTTTGTTATGAAGTGGCCGGCAGTTATAAAGGTCTCGACTACTTTGTGTACGTCGACGCCGTAAGCGGCAAGGAAGTAAACATTCTGCGCGTTGTGGACAACAAGCAGGGCAGCATGACTATGTAACGGCGTTTTAACGCTGCAAGCGACGGTCTTATTTATAAGGCCGTCATATTTTTATTTATAAGGCCGTCATTTTCTTTACTTGCAAACGGTTTTTTGCTATACTTGATTTATATCAGATTTCAGGAGCCGAACATGAAGTGTATTCTCGATAAAAACTGGCAGTTTTTAGACAACGGAGAGTGGAAGACGGTTACCGTTCCCCATACGCCCAAGATAGAAGATTATGACGTATATCACCCGTTTCAAGGCAAGAGTTATTACAGGTATCAGCTTACGCTGCCGAAAGAAGAGCTAAAAAAGCGCATCGTTTTGGAATTCGAGGCGGTCATGCAGTATTGCGAAGTAAAGGTCAACGGCAAGACGGAGGCCACGCACAAGGGCGGATATCTGCCCTTTTACGTCGACTTGACGGGGATAGCGCGGGAAACCAACACGATAGAGGTCATGGCCGACAACAGCGACGACCCCGATATTCCGCCGGGCAAGCCGTGGGATACGCTGGACTTCTGTTATTTCGGCGGCATTTACCGCAACGTCAATCTGTATATTACCGATAAGCTGGCGATAACGCACCCGGTAATGGAAAATATTACTGCCGGCGGCGGCGTATTCGTGAGATACGAAGATGTGTCGGAAAATTTTGCGAGAGTGCTCGTAAAAGTAAACGTCATCAACGCCTATACCTGCCGCAAACGCGCCGTATGCTGCCTGGAACTGTCGTACAACGGGCAGAAAATAGGCGGCGGCAATCTGGCGGAAGAGCTCGAAAGCCGCGAAAGGCACGATTTTGCCTTTGAGTTCAAAGTGGAAAATCCTCATTTGTGGTCGCCCTCCCGCCCGGATTTATACGATTTGCATATCGAGATAAAAAAGGAAGACACGCTTTGCGACGCCCGCGACCTAAAAATAGGCATACGTTCGGTGGCGGTGCAAGAGGGGAAATTTTTGCTTAACGGCAAAGAGGAACGCATTTTCGGCACCAACCGCCATCAGGCTTATCCTTATGTCGGTAACGCGGCGGGCGACAGAGCGCAGTATCGCGACGCCCTTCTACTTAAAAATTCCGGCGTTAATTTTATACGTCTGGCGCATTATCCGCAGGCGGAAAGCTTTCTGTCGGCGTGCGACGAGCTGGGAATTATGCTGGTCGAGCCCATTCCCGGCTGGCAGTGGTGGCACGATACGCCGCAATTCCGCAATATGGTGGTGGAAAACGCGCGCGAAATGGTGCGCCGCGACCGCAACCACCCGTCGATAGTTTTTTACGAGGCGACGCTAAACGAGACCTATGTCTCGGATAACGACTTTTCGAGAAAGGTGGTGCGCAGCATAAAAAACGAATATCCGGGCGATCAGTGCCTGGTATCGGGCGACACCATTGGCAACGATCCCGAATATATAGGTTTTGACATAAACCATACACGGGCGGCGGAAGTCAAAGACGGCATTTCCGCAGAGTACGCGCCCGCATACAACGGCGTTATGTTCGCGCGCGAGTACGGCGACTGGCAGTTCGGCGGAAATTATTCGACGGCGCGCCGGGGCCGCGAGGACGGCGACGCGGGCATGCTGCTGGCGTGCTGGTGCCAGTGGTTCGATTACAACAAAAAGTATCGCTATCCCCAGATGATAGGCATTGCCAGCTGGGTGGGAATAGATTACAACCGCGGATACTGTCCCGACGTACCGATATGCCGCTGTGGACTGGTCGACAGCCTGCGCCAGAAAAAATTCCAGTATTATATGTTTCAGTCGCAGCAAAGCGAAAAACCGATGGCGTTTATCGCAAACTATTGGGAAAACAAACCGCTTTCTTCAAAAATCGTCGTTTTTTCCAATTGCGACGAAGTGGAGCTTGTAATAAACGGCCGTCCGTTTAAGAGACAGCAGCCCGACAACGGACCCGACAGAGAGTACCTTATTAAGGGCATCGTGGGCGACGAGTTTTATTGGAAGGACGGCGCCGATGTGCGCGATCTGGGCGAAAAAAACACCGTCAAAATCGACGCGCAGAAGGTGTATCTCAACAATTTGTCGTGGAACGGAGGCAACTGTCGCAGCACCCGACATCCGCCGTTTACCTTTGAAAACGTGCCGTATAAGCGCGGCTATGTCGAGGCGATAGGTTATATAGACGGAGTGGAGGCGGCGCGTCACCGCGTAAACTCTTACGGCGAGCCGCATCACATCGAGATAGAAGCCTATGACGGCGGCGTGCCGCTAAGCCGCAACGACAATGACTTTATCTTTGTCAACGCGGTTGTAAAAGACGCCGACGGCAATACGGTTTACAATTTTGACAAGAACGTCGCCTTCGATATTACGGGCGGCAGTTTCATAGGCCCCGGCGCGGTCAATGCAATAGCAGGCGTCGCAACCGTCATGATAAAGGCGTACGGCGAAGTAAACGTCACCGCCCGCTGCGGCCGCATGAAGAGCGAAAAGCATATCGATACGGTGGAGTAAAAATAAAATATTCTTAATAATATAAACAAAAAACACGCTTTATCGGACGAGCGTGTTTTGTTTTTGACGGCGGCAGCCATGGCCGGGCGGCGCGCCGCGTTTGTCGTTATAAAAGGACGGACTTTTGGAATTTGCGACTTTGCCTGGTGTTTTGCGTTTGCCGGGGAAAGGCGCATTTACGAAAGTTTATGCGCTGAAAATGACGCAAAAAATTTAATCGCGGGCGCGGTCTTTGCCGTAGAAGAACACGGCCACCGTTCCCGGACCGCAGTGCGATGTGATGACCGGGCCTATATCGAATATCTGCGGCTCCTGAATGTTGGGAAATTCATTCATTATCTTTTCTTTGATTTCCTGCGCGAATTCGAGGAAGTTGGAGTGGCTTATATAACATTTGCCGCTGTACGCAGTGCCCTCGGGAATATTAGCCACCATTTCGCTTATCGTTTTAAGAACGGCCTTTTTCTTGCCGCGCGCATTGGCGTAGGCGACTATTTTGCCGTCATAATTGAGGTGCATTATGGGGCATATACCCAGCATGGTGCCGATAAAAGCCTTGGTTGCCGACACTCTGCCGCTGCGTTTGAAAAAGCTGAGTTCGGTACTGAAAAACTGGTGGTGCAGTTTGTGGAGATTGGCGTTAAGCCACGCGATGATTTCGTCCATGGACTTGCCCTCGTCGCGTAAATCCGCAGCGCTGTCCACAAGCATACCGTATCCGCTGCAGCTGCAAGTCGAGTCGATGACGACTATTTTGTTTTTTGATTGATTATTTAGCTGCTGCGCCGCCGCCTGAGCGTTGAAAACCGACGACGACATGCCCGAACCGAAGGCAATGTGCAATACGTTTGCCTGTTGAACGAGCGGTTTGAAGAATTCCAGATAGCTTTCGAGATTTATCTGAGAGGTGGTGGGCTTGGCTCCTTCGTCCAGCATTTTGTAAAAGTTTTTAAGCGAGTCGGGGTCTTTGCCCATGTCGTCCTGATAATCTACCCCGTCTACGTTGTATGTATAAAAAATAACGGGTATGTTGCGTTGCGAGATGTGCGAGTACGGCAAATCTACCGTCGATTCGCAGCTTAAAATAAACTTATACATTGGTGCGTCTCCTTGCTTTTTTGGCATAATATTTTTCAAATATTTTTTACATAATTATTTTAGTATAATCGGGCGAGAAATTCAACCTACCGAACGGATAAGCGGTTCTATAATTAAAAATGAAAAAAATAGATAAAAAATCAGCCGCTCTACTGTCGGTAGAGTGGGTTTTTTATGCCTTTTGGCTATTGTTATCCATATCAAATAGGCATTTTACATATATTGACAAGTGGTGTATAATATAATCGAAAAAGAAAATTGCGCGTTTGCCAAAAACAGCTTTCGCGCAAAAGGAGGTATTGCCATGAAGGTAATTGAAGGAAAAAAATTCCCCAACGAAAGAGATTTGTACGCGGCAAAGGACTTGCTGCTTAAAAACTGCGCTTTCGACGGCGAAGAGGACGGCGAGTCCGCCCTTAAAGAGAGCAGCGATATAAAGCTTGAGGAATGTTATATGAATTTGCGTTATCCGCTGTGGCATGACGAGCGCGTCGAGCTGGACAGAGTGACAATGACCGACAAGTGCCGCGCGGCTTTGTGGTACAGCAACGACATAACCATAAAAAAATCTGCCATGCTGGGCATAAAAGCGCTTAGAGAGTGTCGCAACGTCAATATTTCCGACACGAAAATCAGTTCGCCCGAATTCGGCTGGAAATGCCACGGCGTTACGCTGACGGGATGCGACATCGAGAGCCAGTATTTGTTTTTCCTGGCGACGGATCTAAAGCTGGACAAGGTGAATTTTACCGGCAAATATTCGTTTCAATACGTCGAAAACGCCGAAATCACAAACAGCGTGCTCGATACAAAAGACGCATTCTGGCACTGCAAAAACGTGACGGTGCGCGACAGCATCGTCAAGGGCGAATATCTTGCGTGGTATTCGGAAAATCTTACGTTTATCAACTGCAAAATCATGGGCACGCAGCCGCTGTGCTATTGCAAGGGACTAAAGCTCATCGACTGCGAGATGGAAGGCACGGATTTGTCGTTTGAATATTCGGACGTCGACGCACGCGTAAAAGGCGGCATCATGTCGGTAAAAAATCCGAGAGCAGGCCGCATAGAGTGCGATTATATCGGAAAACTAATTTGCACCGAGGACAGCAAGTATCCCTGCGAGTGCGAAATATGCGAACGCAGTCCTCTCGACGCGGTCAATTCCGGCTGCAGTAAAGACGCGCCCTGCGCCCGCTGTAACTGAAAAAGCCCGCTGCCGGGCGCCGGTGCGTTTTCAGCCCGAAAGCCAGTCTTTCATTACGGACAAGAACAGCTGCGCCGCTTTGGAAAACACCTGATACTTTTTCCAAACGACGTCCAGCTCGACTTCCACCGGCGGAGAAAGGGGCCTGAAAGTCAGGTTGCTGTCGCCGGTGGTGTTGATAAGGCGGTCAAAGCACAGTACGCAGCCGATGTTTTTTTCGGCGAAATAGGTGGCGTTGCGCAAAAGATTGTACGTTCCTACGACGTTTATTCCGTCCGTCCCGGCATACCAGTCGGCAAGATAGCCGGTGGGAAGGGAGTGGCGCGACTGGACGAGCGGCACGCCCGAAAGATCCGCTGGCGTAATGAATTCTCTGTCGGCAAGAGGGTGGTCTTTTCTCATCAAAACGCCCCACCTGTCCTTGTAGCTAAGGCGAATGTTCTCGTACTTGCTTAGATCCGTCGGCTGCATCACCAGCCCGAAGTCTATCAGCCCCTTGTCCAGCCGCTCGCATACGTCCAGCATATCGCCGCTGTAAAGGTGGATTTTTATGTCGGGATAATCGCTCAGCATTTTGCCCACCGCGTCCATAAGTATGGTCATGCCGTAGCTTTCGCCGCCGCCGATGTACACTTCGCCGTTGACGCTGTCGGAAAAGTTAAGCCACTCGTTCTCCGCCTTTTCGTATAGGGCGACAATCTCTTCCGCGCGCTTTCTAAGCAACATTCCCGCCTCGGTGAGCACCATTTTGCGCCCCGAACGGGAAAACAAAGGCTGACCCACTTCGCGTTCCATGTTCTGAATCTGCCGCGTAAGGCTGGGCTGGGTTATGTAAAGATATTCGGCCGCTTTTGTGATGTTTTCCTCGCGGGCGACGGCCAGAAAATATTTAAGTTCTCTAAGTTCCATAAAGTTTCCCCTGTTTTTTGTATTAATTATATCATATCGCAGGGAAAAAAGTCAATAATGCATCAAAAACATATATATGTGCGCATAATAGAATAAATACATGGCAACGGAGCAATATTTGGAGTAATATTATGAACGAAAAGGATATTCAACAGGCGCTTTGCGACCTCGGTTACGACAGTGAAACGATAGAACGGGCGCGCCGTCTGTTTGTCGGCGCCGCCGCGCGAGATAAACTGCTTTTTTTGCGGCAGCTTAGGAAAAACATGCTGGACGCGGTGCACGAGTGCGAAAAAAAGATAAGCTGCCTGGACTATCTCATCTATGTCGTGAGAAGCGACGGCGAAAAAGATAAAACTCCCGCCGCTCCCGCCGGACGGTCCGCGTGCCGCACCGGGAAAAAGGCGTAAAAAGCGGCGCTTTCCAAGACGCCGGAGCCTTAGTGCGGCAGAGCTATCGGCCAATAGCGGCAAAATACGCTTTTGCGCCGTAAAATTACGCTTAACGCCGCCGAAACAATTGCATAGAGCGTTGACAAAACGAAAAGTGTGTGGTAAAATATCCTATAACAATTATAGGCGGTGAATTATGGAAGTAGCACAGTTATATCAACATATAGAAGAAAATATCGGCAAAAAGATTACGCTTTCGGGATGGATAAGAAATCACCGTAAACAAAAGAGTTTCGGCTTTATAGATTTTCAGGACGGAACGTGTTTTAAGCATGTTCAGATAGTTTACTCCGTCGACTACACCAAGGATTACGAAGAAGTAAGTAAGTATAAAAACGGTTCGGCGATAGAGGTGACGGGCGAAGTAGTGCGTTCGGAGGCCAAGGGACAGGCGTTTGAAGTGCGCGCCGAGCAGGTGGTTCTTGTGGGCGACGCCACCGACGAATATCCCATTCAGCCCAAGCGCCACACGCGCGAGTTTTTGCGCGAGCAGGCCTATTTAAGACCGCGCACCAACTTGTTCCAGGCGGTTTTCCGCATAAGAAGCGTTGCGGCGATGGCGATACACACGTTTTTGCAGGATAGCGGCTTTGTCTATGTGCATACGCCCATTTTTACCGACAGCGACTGCGAGGGCGCGGGCGAGATGTTTACCGCCACCACTCTGCCGCTGGACAATCTGCCGCTTACGCCCGAAGGAAAGGCCGATTATTCGAAGGACTTTTTCGGAAAAAAAGTGGGCCTTACCGTCAGCGGACAGTTCGAAGGCGAATGTTTTGCCATGGCGTTCAAAAAGATATACACTTTCGGACCCACCTTCCGTGCCGAAAATTCCAACACCAAAACGCACGCCTGCGAGTTTTGGCAAGTGGAACCGGAAATCGCGTTTTGTGATTTGCAGCAGCTCATGCAGGTGGAGGAACAGCTGTTTAAGTTTATCGTCAAATACGTGCTTGAAAAATGCCCCGACGAAATAGATTTTCTGGACGGATTTGTGCAAAAGGGTCTGCGCGAAAAGCTGGAAACCATGCTGGCGTCCTCGTCGACGCGCGTCACGCACGAAGAGGCCATAACCATTCTGAAAAAAGCCGACAAAAAATGGGAATTCCCGCCCGAATACGGCGCGGACATCGCCAAAGAACACGAAAAATATCTTACGGAAGAATATTTTAAGAGTCCCGTGTTTATCACCGACTGGCCCAGGGACATAAAGTGCTTTTACATGAAACAGAACGACGACGGCAAAACCGTTGCCGCGGTAGATTATCTTGTTCCCGGCGCGGGCGAGATGATGGGCGGCAGCCAGAGAGAAGAGGATTATGACAAGCTGGTGGCCGAAATGAAACGCCGCGACATGAACATCGACGAACTCTATTGGTATGTCAATCTGCGCCGCTACGGCACGTGCAAGCACGCCGGCTTCGGCATGGGCTTCGAGCGCATGCTCATGTATCTTACCGGAATAGACAATATCCGCGACGTTCTGCCCTTCCCGCGTACACCGGGCAACTGTAATTTCTAAAAAATCGGCGCCCTTTTCTGAAAATTTCGCGAACAGCGTTTTATTTCGCAAAAAGTTATTGACTTTAAATGTATAATGTGCTAAAATTATACATACATTAAGGTTGCATCTTAAAGGAGAAAATATATGAGCGTTTTTTATGAAAAAAAGACAAGCAATTGGTGGTTTATTTTGGGCTTTATCTGTCCTATCGCAGGACTTATATTGTTTTTTACACTAAAAGAAAAAAACGCGAAGGCGGCGCAGAAGTCGGGAATAGGCGCTTTGTGCATGGTGATAGCGTGTGCGTTTGTGCTGCTCATCATACTTTTGTACAAGCTCAATCTCGATCCCGTGTTCCATCAGGTTCCCGGTATATTCTGATTGATTTCGGTAAATGCGGCGTTATAAATGGCGTCGCATTTTATTTTGCGGTAATACACTATGAAAGACGACAAAAAAGACACTATCGATAAAAATAACGACGGCGTTTGCAAAGCCGGGAATATGTCCGTCGGCAACGGCGATGACGGAGTGAAAAACGGCGAGAAAATGCTGTCCGGCGCGTCTTTTTGGCGCATACTGTCGTTTATTATTGCTTTTTTAGCGCCGCCTGCGGGCATCGCGCTGTATTTTATTTGGAAAAACGCTCATCATGAGCGCGCCTATCATGCGGCGCTCGGTACGCTGTCGGGCGTCATAATGTACTGTATTATATGTATTGCGGTTTACGCCGTAAAACTTGTGCCGTTTTTCGCTTGAACCGCGCCAAAATCCCTTAAAACCGGGTGAATAAAAAAACAAATCAAAAAAATTTTATCGTAATTGTAGTCAAATGCAAAAATATGTGTTATAATGTTAAATCGGGAGAAAATGTGCCGCTTGTCGACACTTTTTTTCCGTATAATAATCTTGTTTTGGTGTTTTAGCGCCGTGGAGTATATATGTTAGAACTAATAAACATCAGTTATTCCGCAGGTAACGAAAGCGGAGAGAAGGATATTCTTAAAAATGTCAGCCTTAAAATAGACGGCAAATTCACCGTCATAACGGGGCCGAACGGCAGCGGCAAGAGCACGCTTGCCAAAATCGTCGCGGGCATATACAAGCCCACGTCGGGCAGGATACTTTTGGACGGAGAGGACGTCACGGCATTGGACATCACGGAAAGGGCGAAAAAGGGCATAAGTTTCGCCTTCCAGCAGCCGGTGAGATTTAAGGGCATCACCGTAAAGGATCTTATTACCATTGCCGCCGGAAAAAAGATAACGGTGGCGGACGTGTGCACGTATTTGTCCGAAGTGGGACTGTGCGCGCGCGACTATGTCGACCGCGAGGTAAACGCGTCGCTGTCGGGCGGAGAGCTGAAGCGTATCGAAATCGCCACTCTGCTTGCCCGCGGAACAAAGCTGTCCATCTTCGACGAGCCGGAGGCGGGCATAGATTTGTGGAGCTTTAACAATCTTATCGATGCGTTTATTAAAATGCGTGACAGAATAGGCGGAAACGTCATAATAATATCCCATCAGGAACGCATCATCAATATTGCCGACAGGATAGTGCTGCTGCAAAACGGCGAAGTGACCAAAGTCGGCACCAAGGAAGAGGTAATGCCTCTTATTCAGGGAGCGGCTTCGCCTTGCCGCGTTTTAACCGACAAAATGAAGGCGTAGGGAGTATATATGGATAAAATTCAGGAAAATTTACTGGCGGAAATAGCAGACCTTCACGGCGTGCCGGAAGGAGCGTACAATATCAGATCCAACGGCGTATCGGTGCAGAGAAATTGTACCGCCAACATAGACATCGAGACCAAAAATGATAAGTCAGGCATAGACATTTACATTCGTCCCGGCACGAAAAACGAGAGCGTGCACATACCCGTAATACTGGACAAAAACGGACTTAAAGAAAAGGTTTACAACGACTTCCACATCGGAGAGGGCGCCGACGTCGTCATCGTGGCGGGCTGCGGAATCCACTGCGGCGGAGCGGACGATATGCAGCACGACGGCATTCACACCTTTTACGTCGAAAAAAACGCGCGCGTCAAGTATATCGAAAAGCATTACGGCGAAGGCGACGGCAACGGCAAGCGCGTTCTAAACCCCGAAACGGTCATATATCTTGCCGAAGGGGCTTATATGGAGATGGAGGCGACGCAGATAAAGGGCGTTGACTCGACCGTGCGCGTCACAAAAGCCAAAGTGGGAGACAACGCCAAACTTGTCATCCACGAAAAAATCATGACGCACGGCAACCAGCTGGCAAAAACCGACTTTATCGTGGATCTGGACGGCGAAAATTCGGCGGCCAACGTCGTGTCGCGCTCGGTGGCAAAGGATAACTCCAAGCAGATTTTCATCAGCAACATACGCGGCAACAACAAGTGCAGCGGTCACACCGAATGCGACGCCATAATCATGGACAACGCCAACGTCTCCGCCATTCCCGAGATAGTAGCGGGCAACGTCGACGCAAGCCTTATACATGAGGCCGCCATAGGCAAAATCGCCGGCGAGCAGCTTGTAAAACTCATGACGCTGGGACTGACGGAAAAGCAGGCGGAAGAACAGATAGTAAGCGGATTTTTGCGTTGATTACAAGGCTTGGTTTATTAGGAGAAAGGTATATGCGTCTTGATAAATTTTTGAAGGTCTCCCGCATATTAAAGCGACGCACATTGGCGGCGGAAGCGTGCGACATGGGCAAAGTTACGGTAAACGGCCGCCCGTCTAAATCGGGGCACAAGCTCAAAGTCGGCGATGTGGTCGAAATAGAGTTTGTGGGATCGACGTTGAAGTTCAGGGTGCTTTCGTTAAACGAGAAGGCACGCAAAGAGGAGGCGTCGTCGCTGTATGAAATCGTTGAGTGACGTATGCGTCGTCATCGCGGCGGCGGGAAGAGGAGAACGCGCAGGACTTGGCTACAACAAAACGCTTTTCGGCGGCGCGTCCGACCCTCTTATAAGGCGCACGGTGCGGCAGTTTGAAGGAGCGAAAAAAATCGTCGTGGCGTATTCGCCGGGCGACAAAAACGCTTTTTCGGACGCACTCATGGGAATAGAGGGCGTCGAGTTTTCTCCCGGCGGAAAAACGCGCGGAGAGACTGTTCGGCGCGCCATCGAACTTTGCGACGGAGAAGTGGTGCTCGTCCACGACGGAGCCCGCCCGAACGTAAGCCGCCGGCTTATTCGGCGCGTTGCGGAAGATGCGGCAATATACGGTTCGGCGGTGCCGTGCATCAAGGCGGACGTGGCGCTAAAACATAAATGCGGCGACCGATACGGCTTTGTAAATCGCGACGAATATTTCTTTGTGCAGACGCCGCAAGGCTTTCGTCTGGATCAGCTTAAAAGCGCCTATGCGTCCGTGGGAGATAATTGTTCCGATGACAGCGAAGTGTGGGAAAAGTCCGGCAGGACTGTCCACGTCGTTGACGGAGAGGCGCAAAATATAAAGTATACTTATCCGTATCAGTTTGCGTCCGACGATGAAACACGCATAGGCACGGGTTTTGACGTTCACCGTCTGGAAAAAGGCAGAGCGCTTATACTGGGCGGAGTGGAACTGCAGTTCGATAAAGGGCTTGTAGGTCACAGCGACGCGGACGTATTGACCCACGCGGTGATGGACGCGCTTTTGTCGGCGGCGGGGCTGCCGGATATAGGAGTGCTGTTTCCCGACAACGACCCTTCGACAGAGGGAATAAGCAGCATGACGCTTTTAAATAGGACGCTGTCGGCCATTGGCGGCGTCGAAATTCTCAGCGTGTCCGCCGTGATAATCGCTATGGCGCCCCGCCTTGCGCCCGTCATCCCCCGTATACGCGAAAATTTGGCGCGGCATTTGAATATAAGTCTCGACCGCGTCAACGTTTCGGCGACGACCACCGAGGGCTTGGGCATAGTGGGACAGGGACTGGGAATGGCCGCAACGGCCACCGCGCTTATCAAAAAGTCGGTTTTATAAGGGCTTTTACCGACGAAAAAACATTGTCCGCTTGCCGGAATTTTATAAAACTTTAAAAATTACGGCTAAAATCGTTGACAACAGCCGCCAAATTTGTTATTATATATAAGCTGTCTGTAAAGGCATTGTGGGGGCATAGCTCAGCTGGTAGAGCACCTGCCCTGCAAGCAGGGGGTCAGCGGT